>Ga0099364_10000026_pt1 | contig 207950 bp, 173 predicted proteins | sample TergutTh196P3_FD_73070 | JGI IMG/M metagenome (GOLD analysis project Ga0099364, IMG submission 73070) | Microcerotermes parvus P3 segment gut microbial communities from Pointe-Noire, Republic of the Congo - Th196 P3 | ecosystem: Host-associated > Arthropoda: Insects > Digestive system > Gut ... | reverse complement strand
GTACTTACTTCTCCATTTCCACAGTGTTTAAAATCACCCGAATTTTGCCTCTTAGAACGGACTGTTATGTGCCGGCGCTGCTTTGTCGTCAATTGGCCGAATTATGCACAGCCAGAATTATATTAATAGAACGGAACGGAAGATGTGGCGCTTTACTGGAGACAGGGCCTGGATGGCGATAGGAGATAGGCTACAGGCGCCAAGCTACTTAAGTAGGGTCGTTCATCATTGGAAAATCAGAGCCAGAAAACAAAGAAGAGACATAGGGAAATACTGCTTTGTGAATAGGTCTATTACTGATTGGAATCAGCTACCTGAATGGGCGATCGGTACTTCCCACGGTAAAACTCGTATTTTCAAAACGAGGGTTAGGGAAGGGGGGGAAAAAAGGGGGGGGGGGGGGGGGGGGGGGGAAAAAAAAAAAAAAAAAAAGAAAAAAGAAAAAAAAAAAAAAAAACACCCCCCCCCCCCCCCCCCCCCCCCCCCTGCGAGTTAGAACAAGACAAAAGGCAAAATACTCCATACTTTCCCGCAAATTTTTCCGGATTTCTCCCTGTGGAGAAGTCCGGTTTTTTTTAATTCCATTGTAAGGAGGCGGTTTATGAAAAAAGCTGCAATTTTCGGACTGGTTCTGGTCTTGTTGGCTGGAATTGGATTATTCACCAGTTGCGAGGGCCCCGCAGGGCCTACAGGGAAAGCCGCAGATGTAGATGTCAACGACTTGCTTGATATCTCCATTGTTGACGGCTTTTGGGTTGTTAACGGTGTTGAAACCGGCGTAAGAGCAGAAGCTTCTGAACCTACTTTCTCTGTCAACGCTCAGGGCTTTTGGGTTATCAACGGTGTTACCAGCACCATAAGAGCAACCGGAACTGATGGCATAACCCCGGTGATCAGTATCGATGGCGGTTACTGGTTTATTAACGGTGTTACTACCGGTGTTGTTGCGGCAGGAAGTGACGGCGATAGCCCGGCGGTTACCATTGTTGGCGGCCTTTGGTACATCAACGGTGTTTCAACCGGTGTAAAAGCAGAGGCGCCGTCAGTCAGTATTAGCCCTGACGGTTTCTGGGTTGTCGATGGTGTAAAAAGTACCGTAAGTGCCGCTACACCGACCATCGAAATCGACATTGACGGCTATTGGGTCATTAACGGCATTGTAAGCGACGTTAAAGCAATTGGAGTTGATGCCATTGACCTGGTTTTAAGAACAGAAATTTACGCCTATATTAACCAGGTTACCACAGACCTCGGTAATCTTGACGGTGTGGTTATCGATCTTTACCTGCCGGTATCGTCGGGTAGCGGAATTACCGTTATCTGGCATTCCAACAATCAGGGTGTTATGAGCAGCGATGGTAAAATTGAACTGCCTCAGTTCTTTCCTGTTACCGTTACGCTGACCGGTTTCTTCTCCAAGGGAGGAGCAACTGCAACACAGGTATATGAAGTTACCATTCCCGCAAAGACATTCCTGACAACCGAGCAGCAGGAAATGCTGGCGTTTAAGGAGGATTGCAGGGATTTTATAGATGAGATCGACGACTTTATGGACTATTACCACTATGAAGTACTGTTGCCCACTGTTACCGACCTTGGTTCAGCAGTTTCCTGGACAAGTGATAATGCCACCTACCCTGTAACAATTGATGCCAGGGCGCCAAACAGAAGCAGGATAAAAGTTACTGACACCACAACATTTACCGGCACTGTTACCCTGACCGCGACCTTTACAAGCGGCGGTAACACCTACAAAAAAGTTTTACCGGTTCAGGTAGTGGACAGGCATTTTACCGGTTATCTTATGACTTATTTTACAGGTAATTCTCCCAGCACCGAGCAGACGCGGTATGCCCTGACAAGGGATCCCAATGGTGTTAACAGCTGGGAAGCCCTGAACAATAATAACCCGGTTTATTGGGGAATCAGCGATACAGGCGGCGTAAGGGATCCGTACATCCAACGCGGCCATGACGGTTACTTCTACTTTTCCTCCACCGACATGCATTCTTCCATCTATGGAACATGGAGCTCTAATCGCGGCCTGGTTATCGGCAGATCAAGGGATCTGTTATCCTGGGAAACTTACAAGATCAATATGGTCAGGGATTACCCGGGAAATTTCAGTTCCATTGTGGCGGCATGGGCACCGGAATTTAACTATGACCGCAAGGAAAAGAAGTACCAAATTATATTTTCCACAAATGGTTCAAGCTATGCCGCAGGGCTGCCTGGAAACCACATGACATTCAGGGCATATATTAAACCGGACTTCAGCGGTTTTGAGCACGAGCCTGTAAGGTTTTTCCAGCACCCCCTGCAGCAGGATGCAATCGACTGCAGTGTGTATTACTACAACGATGAGTACTATTTGTCCTGGAAAAACGAAGCTGCTTATAACGCAACTACGGCTCCATTTAACAAACATCAGGGCCTGGCAAAATCAAAGAGCATAAACGGCCCATGGGAAGTAATAAGAATGTTCCACTGCCAGGAGGACGGCTCTATTCAAACAGAAGGCGCCCAGTGGTTCAGGCGATTCGGCACAGAAACTTTCGTTCTGTTCTGGGACAGGTTTAGCGGAGCTCCAAGCTCACTTCAGCGGTACGGGTACAGGACAACCGAAGATTTTGTAACATGGGATCCCCCCATTAACACCACCAAGGACATGCCCCCCAACCTCTTCCCCTACCCCGAAACTGCTCCCTTCCTTACCAATTCACAGGTAGGCAGTTTACTTACTGCTGCTGAACGTTCCCGGGCGAGCGCAATGGAGACACCCTTTACGGCTAACCACGGTTCGATAATACCGTTAACCGAGGAAGAGTACCAACTCCTGGCGAATTATGAAGATTGGCCCGGGCAGGCGGCAGGCAACCCGACAGTAACAACAGATGCTACATTGAGGCTGCACTATACCTTTACCGGTACCGACACTGTCGGTACAGCTGGTGACGGTACAGGAAGCAACATAGAAAACCGTGCAAACCCCGGCACCCATGACGGAAAAGTCATGTGGCTCAATGCAGGCGGCGCCGGTGCAGACATTGGACCGGTAAACGGAATCGGCACTTTCTATACAGGTACTTCAACCGCAACTCCCGGAACCACTTTGGGCGGCAACACTCCTGCCTACATTGACATGGGCGCGGCGGCAGGTTCCATTGTTGTCGGCCAGAATGATTTTACAATTGCCACCTATGTATGGTTTGACGGCGCCGGTACTGCAACTAATTCTGGTGCGGGGAACCTGTTATGGGCATTAACCGATACGGATAACGCGTCGCTGAACCAAAATAATACAGGAAAATACATAATGTACAGGGCTGTTGAAAGGCGGGCTGCCATTGCCCGGCAGGGCAATGCAGATCTCAGCTCCGTTACCCAGGGCAACACTCTGCCTAGAGGCGAATGGCTGCATATAATGTACCGCCAGGCTGGAGAGTGGGGAACCATTTACTATAACGGAGTCGCAGAGGCTGCTTCTAGAATGAGGCTGCGTTCCACACACCTTGTAGATTCGGGACAAACGCCCGTGACTACCCTTACTTATAACTGGATTGGAAGGTCCATGTTCAGGGCCGACAATCTGATGCGAAGAGTAAGGTACGCTGATTTCAGAATGTACAGCGGCGCAATTTCGGAAGCCCAGATAGAAGCTCTGGACATTCCGGCAACCCTGGAAATATTAAACGGGCCGTAACAGCCCCCGGAAAATAGCCGGAAATGCCTCAGTTTGAGGATGGTACCGGCTATTTTATCCCGGCGTGTATAAACGCAAAGGAGATATTGAATGAAAAAAGCAACTATTTTCGGATTGATTCTGGTTTTATTGGCTGGAATCGGGTTAGTTATCAGTTGCGAAGGCCCCGCGGGGGCAAGAGGGAAAGATGCATTGCCCGGTGAACTGCCGGAAATTACCATTGTTGACGGCTATTGGGTTGTCAATGGTGTTCCAACCAATGTAAGGGCAGAGGGTGTATCTCCCACGATCACTGTTAACGATGACGGTAACTGGGTTATAAACGGTGTTCCAAGCGATATAAAGGCAACAGGCGACGGCGGCGCTACACCGACGATCACCATTAACGATGACGACTTCTGGGTAATAAACGGTACTGTAACCACCGTAAAGGCAGCCGGCGACGACGGCGATTCGGCGACGGTTACCATCAGCCCCGACGGCTTCTGGATAATCGACGGTGTAACTACTACTGTAAAAGCAGGGGCGCCGACGGTCAGCATCAGCACCGACGGTTTTTGGGTAATAAATGGCGTGGAAAGCGCCATAAAAGCCGCTGCACCAACGATCGCCATCAGTGACGACGGCTTCTGGGTTATTAATGGTGTTAAAAGTACGACCTTGGCAGAAGGCGTGGATGCCATCGATCTGGCGCTGAGAACCGAGATTCACACCTATATTAATCAGATAACAACGGATTTTGGCGATTTAAGCAGCGCGGTTATCGATCTTTACCTGCCGACATTGTCGGGTAACGGCATTAACGTTATCTGGGTTTCCAGCAACCGGAATGTTCTGGGCACCGATGGAAAGATCAGCCTTCCCCATTTTATTCCTGCCAATGTTACACTTACCGGCTTTTTCACCAAGAACGGAGTCAGCGTAACACAGGTGTATGAAATAACTGTTCCCGCCAGTGCATTTCTTACAACCGAACAGCAGGATATGCTTGCATTTAACGAAGAGTGCAGGGATTTTGTGGATGGAATCGACAACTTTATGGATTACTACCACTATGACATAATTTTACCCCTCACTACGGGAAGTGGTTCATCGGTTGCATGGGAAAGCAACAGCACCATCTATCCGATACTGCCGGACAGGGTTCCAACCAGCGGCAGAAACAGGGTAAAAGTTACCGACTTAACCAATTTTATAGGCACGATTAATCTGACTGCGACCATTACAGGTGATAGCTATAATTTCAAAAAAACATTCCCCGTCCAGGTAGTAGACAGGCACTATACCGGCTATCTTAAGGCAACCTTCCTGGGGAGCAATCCCGATACCGAGCAGTTGTACTTCGCCCTTTCCAGGGACCTGACTGCTAAGTATGACGACCCCGCGACAGAAGGCTGGAAAATACTTAACGGCGGCAAATCAGTTGCAAGGTCAATCAGCAGTACCGGCGGCATAAGGGATCCCTTTATACAGCGGCATCCGAACGGCACCTTTGTACTATCCGCCACCGACATGCATGCTACATCGCCGGGATCGCAGAACCGCGCCCTGGTACTGGCCAAGTCGCCCAATCTAATCAATTGGACCTTTACCGAAGTTCATATGAGACAGAGATTCCCGGCAAACTTTTCCGGCGCCACCACTGCATGGGCGCCCTGTGTTATCTGGGACAGGAAAAAGGGCCAGTTCATGATTACCTGGTCGACTGCCGGTCATTCAGGCTATGTCCCCTGGACAACAGCCCTTATGTTCTACTCCTATGCAAACGATGACTTTACCGACCTTGTCGATAATCCGGTCAGACTTCAGCATGACTGGCGTTCTGTAAACGCGGCAGGTACCAGTATGGGCGGAATAATCGATATCGCCATTGGTTACTTTAATGGTGAATACTGGGCGAACTGGAGGACTGCCGGTCAGACTCCATCTTCTTATAACACACGCCTTGCGGTATCACGCTCCAGCACGATTAATGCCGGAGCCGGCGCCATGGACTGGGAAGAAATGTGGCGGACTATCTGTAATGAAACCGTTGCGGTAGGCACCAGCGCACTTGGAACAGAGGGCGGTGAGTGGATACGAAAAATAGGCACAGAAGAAATGATGCTGTTCTGGGACAGACATTCAGGTACCATGCTTGACGGTCTGTCAAGAGAAACCAGTTTAATGCGCTTCGGCTTTACAACCACTACAGATTTTGTTACCTGGGATAAAACAGCACCAACCGTTCCCGGCAGTGAAAATTTCCAACATTACACCATGAAGACGGACTATTCAGCTAACCATGCATCCATTATTCCGCTGACAGAGGAAGAGTATCAGCGTCTGCTTAACTACACCGAATGGGACAGTCTGGCTTATAACAATCCGACGGTAACCACCGACGCTTCGCTGAAACTGCACTATACCTTTGATGCAGCCCATGCAACAGATCCAGATATTCTTGGTACGGCTGCCAATGGTTCGGACAGCCTGATAAACAACAGGGCCGATCCCGGCGTAAATGACGGAATTGTCGTTTACCACAATACAGGCGGGGTAGCGAGAGACATTGTCGACGTGAACGGCATCGGCACCTTCTATACCGGTACCAGCACAGGGACCCTGAATGCTGCCATGACCACAGGAAACACACCTGCGTATATTGATATGGGAGCAACTGCAAGTGACATCCTTACAGCACAGAATGATTTTACGATTGCCACCTATGTAAGGACAAACAGTAATCTTTTCACATTGGTAGGATGGTCGAACAACATGGACAGCCGTAATAATCTGTGGTGCTTCTCCAGTACCCGAACAGCCAGCGCAACTTCTGGGGCGTACATTCAGTACAGGGGAACCGCGCAGGGGTACAGGATTACAACAGAGGGCAACAACAATGTAAGCGGAATTACCTGGGGAGAAACCCTGACAACCAGTAAATGGTATCACATTATGTACCGCCAATCAGGGCAATGGGGAACCATTTATGTCGATGGAGTTCCGGTTCTTACCTCGTCCACAAGGGTAAGGACTACCGATTTGGCGGGACTGGGCCTTATTTACAACTACATCGGCAGGGGCTCTTTTGCGACCAGCAATTTAATGCCAAACACTTACTTTGCGGATTTCAGGATGTACGACGGCGCCGTTTCGGAAGCCCAGGTTGCAGCCATGGATATACCGGCAACCCTGGCTATACTGGAGGGCCCGTAACGACAATTTTTTAACGGCCATCGCTCATGCAAAGGAATGCATGGGCGGCCGTTTTGAATGACAGCAGCGGAACACTTATTTGTGTTCCTTATAAATAGCCGGAAAGGCCTTTGTATGAGGATGATACCAGCTATTTTATTCCGGCGTGTATAAACGCAAAGGGGATATTGAATGAAAAAAGCAGCTATTTTCGGATTGGTTCTGGTTTTGTTGGCCGGAATCGGGTTAATTATCAGTTGCGAAGGCCCCGCAGGGCCAAGCGGGAAAGATGCATTGCCCGGCGAAATGCCGACAATCACCATCAACGGTGACGGGTTTTGGGTTGTCGACGGTGTTCCGACCAATGTAAAGGCAGAGGGCGTATCTCCCACTGTCACCATCAACGATGACGGCTTCTGGGTTGTCGATGGTGTTGCGAGTAACGTAAAGGCGACAGGCGCCGGCGGCGCGACACCGACGGTCACCATTAACGATGACGGCTTCTGGGTAATAAACGGCACCGTAACCGAAGTAAAAGCAGCCGGCGACGACGGCGATACGGCGACGGTTACAGTCAGCCCCGACGGTTTCTTTGTAATCGACGGTGAAAAAACCACTGTAAAGGCAGAGGCGCCGACAGTCGAAATAAGCCCTGACGGCTATTATGTTCTAAATGGCGTTAAGACCGACATATATGTCGGGGCGCCGACAGTCTCTATCAGTGACGACGGCTTCTGGGTTATTAATGGTATTAAAAGTACGACCTCGGCAGAAGGCGTGGATGCCGGTGAGCTGGCTCTAAGAACCGAGATTCACACATTTATAAACCAGGTTACTACAGATCTCGGTAATTTGAACGGTGCAGTTGTCGATCTATACCTGCCAACATCGCATGATGGTATCACGGTTATCTGGGTTTCCAGCAACCGGAATGTTCTGGACACCGATGGCAAGATCAGCATCCCGCAGTTCTTTCCTGCTGCCGTTACACTTACCGGTATATTTACCAAGGACGGCATCAGCATAACACAGATCTATGAAGTATCCATTCCCGCTAATATATACCTTACAACCGAACAGCAGGAAATGCTTGCATTTAACGAGGAGTGCAGGGATTTTATAGATGGAATCGACAACTTTATGGATTACTACCACTATGACATAATTTTACCCCTCACTACGGGAAGTGGTTCATCGGTTGCATGGGAAAGTAACAGTGACATCTATCCCATACTGCCGGACAGGGTTCCTACCAGCGGCAGAAGCAGGGTAAAAGTTACCGACACAACCAACTTTATCAACAAAATTTATCTGACTGCGACCATTACAAATGCCAGCTACACCTACAAGAAAATATTCCCCGTCCAGGTAGTAGACAGGCACTATACCGGCTATCTAAAGGCAACCTTCCTGGGGAGCAATCCGAACACCGAGCAGTTGTACTTCGCCCTTTCCAGGGAAGTAACTGTTCCCCATGATGATGCAACTCGGGATGGCTTTAAAATACTGAATGGCGGCCAGCCGGTAGCAAGGTCAATCAGCAGCGTTGGCGGTATTAGGGATCCCTTTATTCAACGCCATCCGAACGGCAGTTTTGTACTTTCAGCCACCGACATGCATGCTACATCACCGGGATCGCAAAACCGCGGCCTGGTACTGGCTAAATCGCCCGACCTTATCAGTTGGACCTTTACCGACGTTAATTTAAGGCAGGCCTTTCCGGCAAACTTCGGTAATGCTACCTCTGCATGGGCGCCATGTGTTATCTGGGACAGGAAAAAGGGCCAGTTCATGATTACCTGGTCGACTGCCAATCACAGCGGATTTACCACTCGAACAACAAATTTGATGTTCTATGCCTACATCAACGACGACTTTACCGATTTTACCAGCCAGCCCGAACGGGTTTTCAGACACTGGACACATGTAAACGTTAACGACAATTATTCCGGTACCATTGATATCTCCATAACGTATTTTAACGGTGAATATTATGCGTCATGGAAAAATGAAGGCAGCGGTCAGACATCGCAGCGTGTGGGACTGGCACGATCCAGTACCATAAACGGAGGCGCCGGTGCTTTGGATTGGGTAATACTTCATCAAAGCCTTGAAAATGAAACGAGCCCTGTCGGTTCAACCAACAAATTACAGACAGAAGGCCCTGAATGGATTCGAAAAATCGGCACAGAAGAGATGGTATTGTTCTGGGACAGACATGCTGGCACAATGCTTGACGGGCTTGGCAGGGAAACCAGTTTAATGCGGTTCGGATATATGTCGACCACCGATTTTGATACCTGGGATAAACCTGTAGTTGTTGCAGGCGTCAACAATCAGAATTACACCATGAAGACGGACTATTCAGCCAACCACGCATCCATTATCCCGCTGACCGAAGATGAGTATCAGCGTCTGCTTAACTACACCAACTGGGACAGTATGGCTCATCATAATCCAACAGTGAACACCGACGCTGCGCTGAAACTGCACTATACCTTTGATGCAGCCCATGCAACCGATCCTGATATTCTTGGTACGGCTGCCAATGGTTCGGACAGCCTGATAAACAACAGGGCCGATCCCGGCGTAAATAACGGAATTGTCGTTTACCACAATACAGGCGGAGTAGCGAGAGACATTGTCGACGTGAACGGCATCGGCGCCTTCTATACCGGTACCAGCACAGGAGTCCTGAATACTGCCATGACTACCGGCAATACACCTGCCTATATTGATATGGGAGCAACTGCAAGTGACATCCTTACAGCACAGAATGATTTTACGATTGCCACCTATGTAAGGACAAACAGTAATCTTTTCACATTGGTAGGATGGTCGAACAACATGGACAGCCGCAATAATCTGTGGTGCTTCTCCAATAGTCTTACTGCCGGTGCAAATGCAGGAGCATACATCCAGTACCGTGCTACTGCCCAGGGGTACAGAATTACCACACAAGGCAACAATAATGTAAGCGGAATTACCTGGGGAGAAACCCTGACAACCGGAAAATGGTATCATATTATGTACCGGCAATCGGGGCAATGGGGAACCATCTATGTTGACGGAGTTCCCCTTGTTACTGCGTCCACCAGGGTAAGGACTACCGATTTAGCAGGACTGGGCCTCATTTACAACTTCATCGGCAGGGGCTCTTTTGCGACCAGCAATTTAATGCCAAACACTTACTTTGCGGATTTCAGGATGTACGACGGCGCCGTTTCGGAAGCCCAGATTGCAGCCATGGATATACCGGCGACCCTGGCTATACTGGAGGGCCCGTAGTAGCCACCAAGGCTGTCGCAGCCTGGCAGTAGGCACCTAAAAGTGCTTACTTGCGGCATTTATCAACGGCCGCCCATACAAACCAATGGTTTGTATGGGCGGCCGTTTTTTATCAATCAGGCTCAATTTTATAATAATATATGGAAAAATTATAAATAAAATAATAAAAATTTTAATTGTTATCTTGCAATAAGGATGATATAATGCTCCGGAAGAGTGCGGTGTTACCGTACAATGGATATGTCTTTTTCATTGCCAATTGGAGGATTTTATGAAAAGAATTACAATTTTCGGACTGGTTCTGGTCTTGCTGGCCGGAATTGGGTTGGTTCTAAGCTGCGAAGGCCCTGCAGGTCCTAGCGGCAAAGCTGGTCTGCCCGGACTGGATGGCACGGGCGGCTCCGATGGTTATGTCGGTACAGACGGTATAGACGGTACCGACGGCACAGACGCCATTGATCCCGTTCTGAAGGCAGAAATCGAAGCCTACATCGGCGTAGTATCGGCACAACTTGGTGATTTGGACAGGGTATTTGTAGACCTTGACCTACCTTCCGGGAATGGCGAAGTAAAGGTAGCCTGGCTATCAACCAATCCTGGTGTTTTGGGCAATAATGGTTTTGTCAGCCCCATGCCCAACCATTCGGTAAACCTTATCCTGACCGGTTTCTTCTCCAAGGGAGGAACCACAATAACGCAGGTCTACATGGTTACGGTTCCAGCTTCTTCGGAACTTACTCTCGAAGAAAGCACCATAGTGGCGTTTTATATGGAAGGCAGAGATGTGGTTATCGATGACTTTATGGATTACTACCATTACGAGGTACTTCTGCCGAATTTAACCACCCAGGGTTCGACCATTTTATGGACGAGCAGTCATGCAACCTACCCTGTGGTACTTGACGACAGGATAGCCAACTTTGAAAGAAGCAGGATAAAAGTTACAGATGCCAATAACTTTGACGGGTACATTACCCTTACCGCTACATTTACGCACCCTTCACGACTGGAACACAGCTTTAGCAAAAATTATCTTGTAAGGGTAGTGGACAAACATTTTACCGGCTATCTTATGACCTACTTCGGCGGTTCTCCCATGGGCGAGCAGACACGGTTCGCTCTGACCAGGGACCCAGGTGGGACTGAGGGATGGCAGCCCCTGAATAGTAACAGTCCGGTTATTTGGGGCATGAGCGATACCGGCGGCGTCAGGGATCCGTATGTACAGCGCGGCCACGACGGTTATTTTTACCTGACCGGTACTGATATGCATTCCGGTATTTGGGGAGGCTGGAGTTCAAACCGCGGCCTGGTACTGGCCAAATCGAGAGACCTTGTAAACTGGACAGGCTCCAAGGTTAATATGACAAGAACATACCCGGGGAATTTCAGCACCATTGTTGCAGCATGGGCGCCGGAGTTTAACTACGATCGCAGAACAGGGAAATACCAAATCATATTTTCCACTAACGGTTCAGCATACGCTGCTGGCCTTCCCGGAAACCACATGACATTCAGGGCATATATTAACTCGGATTTCAGCGGTTTTGAGCATGAGCCCGTGCGGTTTTTCCAACACCCCTTGCAGCAGGACACCATCGACTGTAGTATTTATTATTACAACGACTTGTACTATTTGGCCTGGAAAAACGAAGCCGGCTATAATGCAACTACCGCTCCGTTTAACAAACACCAGGGACTGGCAAGCTCAAAGAACATTAACGGTCCTTGGGAGGTTATAAGGATGTTCCAATGCCAGGAGGACGGCTCTATTCAAACGGAAGGCGCCCAGTGGTTCAGGCAAATTGGCACAGAAACTTTTGTTATGTTCTGGGACAGGTTTAGCGGGGCCCCCTCCACATTTGAGCGGTACGGATACAGGAAAACCAACGATTTTATTACCTGGGATCCTCCCATTGACACCAGCCAGGATATGCCCGCCGGCCTCTTCCCCTACCCCACCTCCGCCCCCTTCCTCACCAACTCACAGGTAGGTGGTATACTTACTGCTGCTCAACGCTCCCGGGCAAGCACCATGGACACGCCTTATCAGGCAAACCACGGTTCGATAATTCCGTTAACCGAGGAAGAGTATCAGCGCCTTGCCAATACCGAATGGCCGGATCAAGCGGCAGGCAACCCGACAGTAACAGTGGATGCCACGCTTAGACTGCACTATACCTTTACCGGTACCGACACTGAAGGCACAGCCGGCGACGGCACGGGCAGCAACATTATTAACCGTGCTAACCCCGGCACCCATGACGGTAAAGTCATGTGGCTTAATGCCGGCGGTGCTGGTGTAGCCATTGAAGAAGTTAATGGCATCGGCACATTCTACACAGGTACATCAACTGGAACTCCCGGAGCAGCCTTAACCGGCAATACAGCCGCCTATATCGATATGGGGGCGGCAGCAGGCTCTATCGTTGTCGGCCAGAATGATTTTACAATTGCTACCTATGTATGGTTCGATGGTGCAGGCACTAATAACGTAACAGGCGATGGTAACCTTGTCTGGGCGCTGACCGATACGGATAATGCGGCGCAAGGCTCGCCGGCAAATAATACCGGAAAGTATATCGCACACAGGTCTGTAGCTCAGCGTACTACAGTTTCCCGTCAGGGCAATGCCAATCTTAGCTCAGTAAGTTATGGGGAAAATTTACCCAGGGGCCAATGGGTGCATGTCATGTACCGCCAGGCTGGAGAGTGGGGAACACTGTACAACGACGGTGTACCGGTAGCCACATCAAGAATGAGGCTACGCTCCACTAATTTGGTGGATCCGGGGCAGACACCAGAAACTACTCTTACCTACAACTGGATCGGCAGATCGATGTTCAGGGCCGACAATATGATGCGAAGAGCCAGGTATGCTGATTTCAGGATGTACAGCGGCGCCATTTCGGAAGCCCAGATAGCAGCCCTGAGTATACCGGCAACCCTTGCAACATTAAACGGACCGTAAACAGTAAACGGAATTTCTTTAGTTTCACTGGAAGCGCCGAAAGGCGCTTCCAGTGAAGTTTAATAACCTTTAGGAGATTTTATGAAGAAAATTACAATCTTCGGGCTGATCCTGGTCTTGCTGACCGGGGTTGGTCTGATTCTAAGCTGCGAAGGCCCTGCAGGCCCCAGCGGCAAAGCAGGTCTGCCGGGCCTTGATGGCACGGGCGGCCTTGATGGTATAGATGGCATAGATGGTCTGGATGGCGGGGATGGTACATATGCCATTGATCCTATCATTAAAGCCGAGATCGAAGCCTATATCGACGAGATATCGGCGGACCTTGGCGTATTGGACAGGGTATTTGTAGACCTTGATCTGCCTTCCGGGAATGGCGACATAAAGGTAGCCTGGCTATCCACCGTTCCGGGTGTTGTAAGCAACGATGGTGTTGTTAACCCCTTGCCTAACCATTCGGTAAACCTTGTTCTTACCGGCTTCTTCTCTAAGGGAGGAGCCACATTAACGCAGGTTTATGTCGTAAATGTTCCCGCCTCTTCGGAGCTCACTCTCGAAGAAAATATTCTGGTGGCATTTTATATGGAAGGCAGAAATGTTGTTATCGACAACTTTATGGACTATTACCACAACGAAGTCCTTCTGCCGAACATAACTACTCAGGGCTCCTTAATTGAATGGACAAGCAGCCACCCACTCTACCCGGTGGAACTTGACGACAGGATAGCCAACTTTGAAAGAAGCAGGGTAAAAGTTACAGACACAAATAACTTTGATGGATACATCACCCTTACCGCTACATTTACGCATCCTTCACGGCTGGAGCACAGCTATAGTAAAAATTATCAAGTAAAGGTGTTGGACAAACATTTTACCGCCTATCTTATGACCTATTTTACAGGAGGCTCTGTTTCTACCGAGCAGATGCGCTATGCCCTTACAAGGTGTCCGTATGGAACAGGCTGCTGCGACGAATGGACAGCACTGAATAATAACGAGGCGGTTGCCTGGGGGGTCAGCGATACCGGCGGCATCAGGGACCCATACATACAACGCGGCAATGACGGTAACTTTTATCTGACCGGTACTGACATGCATTCCGGCATTTGGGGAGCATGGAGCGGAAATCGCGGCATTTTGATGGGCAGATCAAGCGACCTTCTTAACTGGACGACTACCACAATAAATATATCCAGAACCTGGCCGGGGAACTTTGGACGTATTACAACAGCATGGGCGCCGGAATATAATTTTGATCGCAAGACAGGCAAGTATCAGCTTGTATTTGCAATTACCAATTCAGAGTATACATTTCAGGCCGCAAATGAACCCGGTCTTATAAAGTTCCGTGCATTTATTAACCAGGATTTTTCCGGTCTTGAGCATGAACCAGCACGTGCATTGTGGCATCCCTTGGACAGGGGTTCGCTTGATATGAGTATTTTCTACTACAATGATACGTACTGGGGGGTCGTAGCCGGAGGCAATCGCAATGCCTTCTTTAAGGCGCCAACCTTGCAGGGCCCCTGGGAAATGATAAGGCAGCGCCATTGCCAGGATGGTGTTAACGGAACAACAAATGTAGGAACCGAAGGCGGACAGTGGTTCAGGCAAATCGGAACCGAAACGTATGTATTCTTTTGGGACAGGTTTCAAAATGCCCCCGCGGCTGCAGGCGGTTATTATCATCGCTATGGGTATAGAACAACCACTGATATGCATACCTGGGATCCGCCCATTGACTATAGCAACGATGTCGTAAATGGGGTAAGTCCTGCCGGTGAACCCACACGCTCACATACCTATACCATGGTAATGACCTATAACGGGAATCATGGTTCAATAATCCCGTTGACTGAAGAAGAATACCAGCGGCTGGCGAATGCAACATGGCCGACTCATTATGCAAACAACCCGACGGTATCTACAGACGCCACGTTAAGACTGCACTATACCTTTACCGGTACCGACGTTGTTGGCTCAGCCGGCGACGGTACAGGCAGCAGCATTATTAACCGTGCAAACCCCGGTACCCATGACGGAAAAGTCATGTGGCTCAATGCAGGCGGCGCAGGAGCAGATATTGGACCGGTTAATGGAATCGGCACATTCTACACCGGTACATCAACCGCAACCCCCGGAAATACTTTAACCGGCAATACACCTGCCTATGTTGATATGGGTGAAGCAGGTTCCATCATAGTCGGTCAGAACGATTATACCATTGCAACCTATGTATGGCTCGATGGTGCAGGCGCTGCAAATAACACCGGTGATGGCAACCTTGTCTGGGCTTTCTCTGATACGGATCATGCCGGTGTAACACCTCCAGGCGGCGCTGCAAATGATTCCGGAAAGTACGTTATGCTCAGGGCTGTAGCTCAGCGGGCTGCCATTGCCTATCAGGGCAACAGGAATTTAAGCTCTGTATCCTATGGTGAAAACATTCCAAGAGGGCAGTGGGTACATGTTATGTACCGCCAGGCTGGACAGTGGGGAACCATATACAATGACGGTCTGCCGGTATCTACCATGAGAACGAGGCTGCGAGCCCCGCAGCTTGTGGATCCTGGGCAGACTCTTGCAGAAGCATTGCCAAACGCCTGGCTTGGCAGATCCATGTTCAGGGCCGATCAGATGATGAGAAGAGCAAGGTACGCAGACTTCAGGATGTACAGCGGCGCCATTTCGGAAGCCCAGATAGCAGCCCTGAATATACCGGCAACCCTAGCAACACTGAACGGCCCGTAACAGTAAACGGGATTGTTTCAACATGGCAGTAGGCGCCGATAAGCGTTTACTTGCAGAAATTATCAGCGGCCGCTTATGCAAACGTTTAGTTTGTTTAAGCGGCCGTTTTATGTAAATACAGCTCATTTATTACCACATTAATAAATAATCATAAATAATCATAAATAATATAATAAGATTTTTAATTGTTATTTCGTCATAAGTGCGATATATTGTCGTGAAAGAGTACAGTGTTACTGTACATTGCAAGATTCTTTTTCATAGCCAAATGGAGGATTTTTATGAAAAAAATTGCGTTTTTCGGACTGATTCTGGTAATGCTTACCGGAATTGGGTTTTTTATCAGCTGCGAAGGCCCCGAGGGCCCGCGAGGTGGCAGGGGTAATGATGCCTTTAATGCGGCTATCAAAGCCGAGATTGACACCTACATCGATGAGGTTGTCGCAGCTCTCGGAGATTTGGATGGTGCGGTTATAGACCTTTACCTGCCGACATCGTCGGATAATGGTATCACTGTCGTCTGGGCTTCCAGCAACCCTGGTGTTTTAGGCGGCGATGGTCAGATTTACCTTCCTTCGTCTGTTAATACCAGTGTTACACTTACCGGCTTCTTCTCCAAGGGGGGTGTCAATGTATCACAGGTTTTTGAAGTTACCGTTCCAGCCGTAGCACTTCTGACTGACGAGCAGAAGGAACAGTTGGCTTTCAACCTGGAGGCAAGAGCTTTTAAAATCGATACATTCATGGATTATTACCACTATGACATAATCTTACCCCTCGAAACGGAAGGAGGTTCATCGGTTGCATGGGAAAGCAGCAGCACCATCTATCCGATACTGCCGGACAGGGTTCCTACCAGCGGCAACAGCAGGGTAAAAGTCACCGACACAACCGATTTTATTGATACAATTTTTCTGACAGCGAACATTACCGGCGGCGGCAATACCTACAAAAAAGTATTTCCGGTTCAGGTAGTCGACAGGGTCTACACAGGTTATCTGAAGGCAACCTTCCTGGGAAGCAATCCCAATACTGAACATTTGTTCTATGCCCTGTCAAGGGAAGTAACGGTGCCTCATGACGATCCTACACGGGAAGGCTGGAAAATAGCGAACGAAGGCATCGCGATAGCCAGGTCGGCCAGCACCACGGGCGGCGTAAGGGATCCGTTTGTACAACGCCATCCGAACGGCACCTTTGTTTATGCCGCTACCGATATGCATGCTACCGGGGGAAACCGGGCAATGGTATTGGGCACATCCAATGACCTTATCAACTGGAACATTTCCGAAGTTGATCTAAATCTGGGAAAAAGATATCCGTCATTATTCAACCCAACCAATGTATATGCACCCTGCGTTATTTATGACAGAAGAGAGGGCAAGTTCCTGGTTACCTGGTCATCCAGCAGTCATACCGGCTTTGGCAGTATATCCGGCAGCTTGATGTTCTATGCCTATATTAATGATTCCTTCACTGACTTTGAGACTGCACCCAGAAGGGTTTTAAAGTATTGGACTGAAGATCTTGGCTTAGGCGGAGGGTGTATTGATATCTCCATTAGTTACTTTAACGGCAGATACTACAGTTCCTGGAGAAATCCCAATTATGCCGCTGAACCTGAAACAGGAATACGCCTGGGGCTGGCGACATCCAGCACAATCAACGGCGGCGGCGATGGCATGGACTGGGAATTGATACATAAAGTTGTAGATTATGAAACTTACCCAATTGGGGGGAATGACGGCAGATTGTTGACAGAAGGCCCCGAATGGATAAGAAAAATCGGCACCGAAGAAATGGTATTGTTCTGGGACAGGCATGCTGGTGATATGCTTGATGAACTGCCCAGAGATGACAGTTTGATGCGCTTTGGCTATATGTCTACATTTGATTTTGAAACATGGGACAAACCGGTATTAAGCGAAGACGTGGGCGGCTTTGTGCCGTTCCAGCACTACACCATGAAAACTGATTATTCGGCGAACCACGCTTCCATAATTCCTCTTACCGAGGAAGAGTACCAGCGCATACTTAACCACAGGGGTAACACCAGTATTGCCAATAATCCAACGGTAACAGCGAATGCCACATTGGCCCTGCACTATACTTTTGACGGCGCCGCTGCAACTCCCGATACCAACGGCACCGATGCCGCCGGCACAGGGAGCGTCATTTTTAACCGTGCCGGTACCCCCAGCACCACCAACAGCTACAACGGAAAAATCGTGTTTGCGAACTCCGGCGGAGTGGACAGAGACCTTGTCAGCGTAAACGGCATACCAGCCTTCTACACGGGAACAAGCAGGGGCTTTAACAGCGGAGCCAGCACTGCCGACGGCAATATCCCCGCATATATTGATATGGGGGCGGATGCCAGCAGCCTGGTTACCGACCAAAACGATTTTACCATTGCAACCTATGTTAAGGCGGACGACAATCTGGTACGTTTAGTAGGATGGGGCAGCGCTAACAACACCAGCGACCCCCCAATTGCCAGCCAAATGAACGGCCACGCCAATCTGTGGAGCTTTGCAAATACGACAGCTCCGGGAACAAATGCCGGCGGATATATCCAATACCGTGCAACAGCCCAGGGGTATAAAATAGCCACAGAAAACCAAAATAATATGAACGGCGTTACCTGGGGTGAAACCCTGACAACCGGCAAATGGTACCATATCATGTACCGCCAACGGAACCAGTGGGGAACCATTTACGTCGATGGAGTACCTGTTATTACATCCTCCACCAGGATACGAACTACCGATTTAGCAAGCATGGGTCTTGTTAACAACTACATCGGCAGGGGTCCATGGGCGAATAGTTGGTTAATGCCCAACTCATATTTTGCAGATTTCAGGATCTATAGAGGTGCCATTTCGGAATCCCAAATAGCAGCCCTGAATATTCCGGCTACCCTGGCAACATTGAGCCAGTAACAGCGGACAGCCGCAGTATAACGTCTAACGGTTACGGCTAGTAGGCGCTGTAACAGCCCCCGTGAAACCCTGGTTTCGCGGGGGTTTTTTTATTTTTTTGCTGTTAAAAACAGGCTTTTCCAGCGCCATAGAACGGGGCCTTTTTGGATTCTAATGGTAAGGGCTTCCCTTATCGCTGAAAAATCGCTTTTTTCCAGGTTGCCGCCCATAAAAGCGCCCCATCGCGAATGGTCTGTGTCAAACCAACTGGCCAGGTCCTTTTCATTTATCAGCCTTTCCTCTCCCTGATCAAGGGTTTCGGTATTAACCACAAAGCCCTGCTCCTCAAATGCAGCCCTTACCCCGCCGCTGTCCCATGCAGCACCCGCTATTTCGACACCCGCACCGCCCTTAAAAAAAGCGTCCTCGGCCTGCCGAAGCCGGCCGGCAAGCTCCGCACTGCCCCCGCACTCTTCCAAAAGCACACGGGATATGCGTTCACCGAGTATTGGCGGGGAAGTAAGGAGTATCAGGTTCCCATCCTTCACCAAAAGCGGTTTTGCCGATACGGCAAGTTGTTTCGGCTGAACAGCCGGCCTGGCACAGCGAATCAGAATATGTTCAAATTGAGGGGAAGAAAACCACTCGTCGGCCTGTTGTTCTATAGGGAGAATTTCCTCCGTAACAGCGATTTCCGGTTTTTCTACAATGTCGAGTACCGAAGCAAACTTGATCAGTGTATCCCTGGCTTCCTGGCTGCTCACCAGAGCGGCGCTCAGGCCCTCAGGACAGCGGCGCATGCTCTCCCAGAGCAGTAAGCCGTCATTTGCCAGCGGGATAAGCACACGGTCATGCCTGGACGGATTTACAGCGTTAAATATCGCATCTCTGTCTCTAAGTAAAAGGTTTGAGCGCCCCGATTCCAGGCGCTTGAACCAGCCCTCCCTTCCCTTTGCCGAGGCCGACCAGGTAAGAAATTCTCCCGACTGGGAAGAATCCCCGCCAAGAACAATCGCCGCCTGCAATTCTCTTTTCTGTAAAAAATCTTCCCTGATTTTTCCCTCGTAACCGATGGTGGAAGGCGTATAAAAAGTCCTGCCCCTCAGCGCTGAGGGAAGATACTGCTGGGCTGCCCAGTGATCCCTGTACGCATGAGGGTAAACATAACCCTCGCCGTGGCCGAAACCTTCGGCATCGCGGCTTGCGTCCCTAAGATGGGCAGGAACCTCCGCATCCTCCCTGTTAACCTCTTTCAGCGCATCAAAAAAAGCCATTGTTGTGTTCGATTTCGGCGCTGTCGCGAGGTAAAGGCAGGCATGGGCAAGGGGAAAATTCCCTTCGGGGAAGCCTATACGATCGAAAGCTTCGGCACAGGAAATAACCACCGAAAGCGCCAGAGGGTCGGCCAGACCGACATCTTCGCTGGCAAGAATGATCATCCGCCTGAAAATAAAACTGGGATCCTCGCCGGCGCGAACCATCTTTGCCAGCCAGTACAGGGCAGCATCGGGATCGCTTCCCCGGACGCTTTTAATAAAAGCGCTGATAGTATCAAAGTGATAGTCCCCGTCACGGTCGTACAGCAGTGCCCGCTTCTGAATACTTTCCTCGGCCGCTTCCATGGAAACGATAATTGCCGCGCCATCGGGCGGGGGCCAGCTCCCTCCTTCCGGAAGCGGACTCGTTTCAACAGCCAGTTCCATTGCGTTTAACAGGCTGCGCGCATCGCCCCCCGCTACCTCGACAAGGTGTTCAAGGGCGCCATCTTCAAAGGATACTTTCCATTTTCCGTAACCACGTATATCCGCGATGGCGCGGCGGGCGGTTTCTGTCAGTTCCTCCCTGCCCAGGGGCTTTAACTGAAAGATGCGGCTTCGGCTGACCAGGGCGCGGTTTACCTCGAAAAAAGGGTTTTCCGTAGTGGCGCCGACGAGAATAACCGTGCCGTTTTCCACCCAGGGAAGAAGCGCGTCCTGCTGCGCTTTGTTCCAGCGGTGTACTTCGTCTACAAAAAGGATTGTACGTTTGGAATAGAGTCTGTAACGCTCGTCGGCGCGATCTATAACACTGCGTATGTCTTTTACACCGGCAAGCACTGCATTAAGGTTTTCAAAGGCCGCCCTTGTTGTATTGGCTATAACAGCGGCCAGTGAGGTTTTACCCGTACCCGGCGGGCCGTAAAATATTATCGAAGAAAGCCTGTCGGCCTGGATAGCCCTGCGAAGAAGCCTGCCATGCCCTACAATATGATCCTGGCCGATAATATCTTCCAGAGTGCGGGGGCGCATTCTGTCGGCAAGGGGACTCATACCCTCATTTTTCGCGGCAAACAATTCTTCCATAAGACATTATGCAATTTCTTCTAGTCTTCGGCATTCCACTGGGGCGTCCCGTCGCGTACACGGTATGACCAAATACCGTTTTTTTGTGTAGAAGCAAAAAGGCGCATTCCGCCGATTACTCTGGCGCCGTTCGTGTCGAACCGGATCGGATCCACAGATTCAGGTGTCTGGAAAATATGGTTAACCGGATTTTTACCAATGGAAGATTTATAACGCTCATTACCGCCGTCGCTGACACTGCTTGGAGAAAGCCTGCCGGGCTCACGGAACGAGGCTCCATCTTTAATGCCATCTGCGGAAAACTCATCAAGTTCCAGTTCCTGATAGCCATAAGTGTAGCCTGAATATGCACTGTATAAAAGCGAACCTATTCTCCCCGCCAGAAGAATTTTTTCCCTTGTAATTGGATCTTCCCAAATTGCCAGTGCGCCGGAGGCCAGGCCGTCAAGCGTAGCTATTCTGTTATCGTCTATTCCCCCCGCGCCGATGCCATAAACATTACCGCCCCTGTCAATGGCAATAATTTTATTTCCCGGCAGATTGATAATTCCGGCAAACCCTCTGGTTACATCACCTGTAAAAACATTTATTGAACCAACAGAAGGATCGTCAAAAAAAGTTTTCGGCACTCCATAAACATAATTACTCTTGGTCGACAAATAAAAATCTGTTCCATTCCAGGCTGCTCCGCTTAACTCTCCTGAATCGGAGACAAGTATTTCCATTCCCGACGTATTTTCATTCAAAGATAATATTGTGTACGGAGGATTATTTCCCGCCCCTATAAAAAGAACAGGTTCTGCAGCACTGGGATCTGGCGCATAAATGGATTGCATAACATTATGGCCGGGCACGTTTGTCAACTCCGTCCATAAAGCTTCGCCGACACCAATCCGCCTGACAACAACTGATCCGGGTGAATCATGTTTTCTTAGGCACAGGGCGTACAAATAATTATCTGTCGACGCCAGCATAATAATTTTACCGCCTGGCTGGCGTATGCCTGCCCCTCCCCATACACCTTCTTTGTACCAATGGAGTTTGTTCCCCGACGCTACATAAAGGGAATTATTCCAGACGGTAAAGTTTGTCGGCCCCCCCCTTATCTTGGGTTCAATAGGCGCTACTTCCTGAGAGATTGTATAAAAAACAGGTTCGTTACACGCACAAAATAAAAAAAGTATCAGCGCAAGAAGGGGAAGCGCCGGCTTTAACAACAGGTTTTTTTTCATATCCTTCCCCGCATTAAAAATGATAACGGACTGAAAATGTCAGTTCCATTATATTTCCGTCCACGTTTTTACTGCGATCTTCCGTCCATTCCGGAAACCAGCACCAATTTGCGTTTACTCCGATTGACCATTCCGGCCTGAGCCTGAAATACACCGAACCCCCGCCCTTCATGTAGAAGCCAAAATATCCAAGATTTAGATAACGGTGCCAGTTAATGCCGAGAGTCATGGTAAGGGGAAATTCAAAACGCCATAAAATAAACTGATAACCCATCCGGACGCCGAGTGGAATCATAAAGACTGTATTATTCCCCAATGTGGAATTAAACATACCCGATATTTCCCCGCCCAAAAATATATTCGGACTTAAAAAAAAGTTATAGGAGAGGGAACCTGTTCCTCCAACCGGCGGAGAAAAATTGTGATCGATAACTTTTCCGTCATTTACAAAGACTGTCGGAAATATTAAGCCAAGGGTAATGATAAAAGCCTGATCCCCATAGGTATACAGTTCAGGAACATAGATATCCCAATCGGAAATAATCGGGGGATCGACATAATCGGGTTCATCATCTTCTTCCTGGGCATAAAGCAAACCTAATCCAAAAAAAAGCAGTATAAAAAAAGCCCCGGCCTTTCGCATTCCAAACTCCTGATAATTCTTTATCTTATAATATACAACAAACAAACCTTGCGCAAGGAAACACCCCTATTAAATATATCGGGTATACGTTTCTGCTGCCGCTTTGTTTTGAAAAAGCTACCTTTTTTCAAGGGCAAGGTATTCGAGCAAAACCGGATACTTTTCCAGCAGCTGCCCATAACGCTCCAATTCACTGAAGTGAAGCTGCGTATCTATATGTTTTTCGGCCTTTTCGCCAAGGGCGATGGAAATATATTCCCGCTGTTTTTCTACAAATTCCACGTACAGAAGGCGAACCTGGCTGTAAAGGGCAAAATCCGGGAAACGTACAGACCTTACCGTAAAGGAAAAATTCTTTATTTGCGGGAAAGCCTTTTCGATTTCGATCTCAATATCACTGTTGGAAGTGCCGGCAAGGATTTCCTCTAAAAGCCGGTTATCCACGTCCAAAAAAATACGAAGAATTGCTCCCTCGATTTTCGCAGATAAATCCCGCTCATAAGCGGCTAAATCCTCCTGACTGCTGATATTATGCTCTGCTATAAGCTGTACCAGTTTTTCAGGATCGATGCTGAAAGACTGCGAGGCCTTTAGTTCCCAGGAAAAATCTGCGTCAATTCCGGCGAAAGCGGCATAGCTGTCTCCGGACGGCAGGACATTTTTAACATCTATTGAATAACTAACCGGATCCAGGCGGAAGACTGAAATTACCACATTTGTCGGAATAAGCTTGTACCAAATCCAGCGGAATTCACCTGTGCGTACCGGACGCATATCTACACCATGGGTTTTCGAGGTTACAACGCCGTAGGCTCCCGGCGGCACCTTTAGCTGCGCCCAGCCGAAAAAGAAAACAACACCGCCCAGAATGCATAAAATCAACAGGGTGATTAAAACTTTTTTCATATTGTATTATAATAATCGAAACACCACTTTTGAGCAACGGGAAAAATGGAATTGGACAACTCGGAAAATGATAACCACATAGATAAACCCACGGCTCCAACACTTCAGTTTTTAAGGATTTTGGTAAAAAGGGGCTTTATTGCATCTCTTGTCCTTTCGCTCGTCGTCTCGATCATTTATTTGGCCGGCGTTGATTTTTCCGACGAAACCCTTTTTTTCCTTCTTTGGGCGCTTAGGATTCTGTCGTTCTTTGTGTTTGCATTTTCCCTTCATTCATTAATCCTGATAACCAGGAATTATATAAAAGGTACCGCTCCAGTCTCGATTACTGCAATTATCCTCTATGTTTTAAGCGCCCTGCTTGGAGCCGGCCTGATCGTCTTTAACGCATTTATTGTCGCAATCGCCGGCGGAAATATCTAAGGGATATTACGTTCTATTCCAGTTTGAGTATATTCCACACTTCGGGCGTTTCCTGTCCAAGACGCCAAAAACCGATGGAGTTGACCCCCATCGATTTATACATTTCCATGCGTACAGAAAGGGAATATTCATCTTCATAGTAGACCCTGACTCTTACCGGTATTTCGTAATCAAAGACCGGTATGCCGTTTTCCCGCCTGATTTCCGTTACTCCCATTTCGCCCATCAAAGTTTCGATACTTGAATAAATCAGCGCCCGTGACGGGTTTGAGTCACCCCAGGCGCGTCCGTAAAAGGGCAGCCCCATTATCAGTTTTTCACTGCCGATTGCGCCTAACGAATATTCTGCTACACGGCGGCACCAGGAAAGTGAGGCGATGGAACCGGGCGCGCTGCCCGACCAGTGCTCGTCGTAGGCCATCACAAGAATCCTGTCTACCAGGGGAGAAATCTTTTCATAATCGTACACGTCATCTGTAAGTTTCCTGGTGCGCGCAGGAAGGGCTATTGTAAACATTTTGTTGCCAAGGCCGGCGCGCAGTTCTTCGAGAAAGGAAATAAAAGCAGGACCGTCCCTGGCAGGGACATATTCAAAATCTATCTGCAAGCCGTCGTAATTTCGTGTTACTGCCAAAAGATCTGCGATAAGGGCTCTGCGCTCCGCACTGCCGGGCATCAGCACAAAGTGAGACAAGGAGCGGCTGCTACACGCAACAACAAAGTGAACCCTGCCGGAAAAAGATATCCTGCTGCGCGCCGGCACATCGGTCAGCTTGCCATAGGAATCGATTTCCGCTCCGAAGTAGCCGATGTCGGTAAGGGGCAGGCCGCCTGTAAGAGCCGCTTCCCTGCCGGCCACAACATAGGCCCAAATTTCCCTGAAAGACGAAACCGGTTTTTGGGCATCTATGGGAGGAAGATCGATCTGCTCATCGCTGATAACCGTCTCATCTGGTTTTGCCTTTCCTGATCCATCGACAGGAGCGCTGCCGCAGGAAGCGAGGAGCATGGGAAGGAAAAGGATAAAAAGCGCCAAAGTGTTTTTCATCGCAAAATCATGCTATCATGGTTTTGGAAAAAATGCAACACGAATTCTTATCACCGCCGTCGCGTAACCAGGAACAAATCATTTTAGAATAACACTCGTGTAACCGGAAACAGTAAGTATATTACCGTTAAGAGTGGATTTGCCTTTCCCGGCATATCCCCTGACAACAGAAAAACCGATATCGGTATAATTTTCCAAATCAACTGTAATATCGTTCTCCCCGGTATTGTGAAATACCGCGATTACGCTGCCTTCATAATCTGAAACGAACCCGCCGAAAGCGGTATACTGTGAAAAATCTAAAACTTCTATTGCGCCCCTCGCTATTTCCGGGTTGGCGTTACGCAGCTTTATCACATTTTTGTAATGATTAACAAGACTGTTATTTTTTCGCATTTGGCTCTTCACGGTACCGTTTATCTGATTTTTTATATTGTATGTACTGCCTCTCGGATCCCTTACCGTATCTCTGTCGCCCCACAGCATTGCAAGTCTTCTGTTTGCATCGGTTTGCTCAGAACCCCTTGAACCCCTCATGCCGATTTCTTCGCCATAATAAATAAAGGGATTTCCGCACGAGAGAATATACAGGTTTGCAGCCATGTGCATTCTGTACTCCTCTACGCTTAAATAACCGGCAGCCCTGTCCATATCATGATTTGAAATAAAGGGATTCATTATTGCCTGCGGATTCTTGTTCAATACCTGTTTCTGATAAGACGCTAAATGCTGCACAAATTCCGTAACACTCTCAATCCCCTGCGCGGTATAATAAATGTGTCCGTCCGAACCGGACATTGAAAAATCAAAGCAATTGACAGCCTCATAATAATTCTGGACAGAGACAGTTCCCGACCAGTTTTCCGCAACAATATATACATCATCTTTTATTCTTTTACATTCATCGTTAAACCATTTTAAGAACTGGATGTTGCGGGAATCTTCCCCAAGATAAAAATACTTGACAGCATCCAGCCTGAAACCGGCTACACCCTTATCCAGCCAGAATTGCACTATTTCTGTAATTTCCCGGCGCACCTCAGGATTATCCAGATCTAGCTCCGGCATATTGTCGGCAAAATTTGCTTCGTAATAATATTGTGTTCCATCGGGAGATATTTCAAATCTGCGCCAGGTTTTTCCTGTACTTATTTCCGTTTCCAGCGCATAGTATTTGGCGAAGGGATCATCAAAATCTCCGTTTCTTACGGCATTTCTGGCATTAACGAACCAGGGGTGCTGTGAAGAAGTATGATTAATTACAAGGTCTATAATTACAGCAATACCGCGTTTATTACTTTCGGCTATAAGATTTTCAAAATCGGCCATTGTTCCGTATTGGCGATCAATATCGCGGTAATTCGTTACGTCATACTTGTGGTAGCTTGGCGAGGGCATCACCGGCAAAAACCATATTCCGTCTATACCAAGACTCTTTCCCGAATTGGGGCTGCCATCGTTCAGGTAATCCAGCCGTTTTGTGACACCGCCCAGATCCCCAATACCATCTTTATTTGAATCGGAAAAAGCGCCGACAAAAATCTGATAATAAGTACGATAATTATCTTTAACAGGTTCGGTTACAGATTCACCTACCGCAGCTTTTAATCCGCAGCCTGTTAATACAATAAGAGCGAATAATATGAATATATTTTTTGCTTTCCTGTATACTGACATGTTTACCTCATTTCACAGAATTGGCGGTAGCTATTTCAGAGGGCTGTTCGAGAACCCCACGGTTCCCGAACAGTCCTTGCGCTTTTTCGTTCTAAAATCCTGCAAAAGCGCCGTTTTTATCAGCCATAGCCTAATCCGGTCTTCTGCCGGTTTTCCAGATTGCTTCCACCAGGGCCATTCCTTCTTTGACCTGCGCAGTCGTATCATAGAGGCTTCTGCCATAGGCATCTCTGGCGTTTGTAAGTATGTCATACACTATGGCAGGCGCACCCTGGGAATAATACCAGTTGTTCATTCGTGCATTGACTCCGAACGGCTGCGGCCTTCCTCTTGCAAACATCTCCAGCTGACAATGGGCCAATAATGCTTCGATTGTGCCTGCTCTAATTGCAGAAAACTCGGCGCTTGCGTTTTTATAAGCCGGAAGATTCGCACATGCCGCAAAGGCCTCTTCCTGCATTGCCTTGCTGGACAAGTACATAAGTATTTGCTGAACAGCCTCTGCCTTTTGATCTCCCCTGGGGTACTTTTTTATTACAAACATTTTAGCATCAGCAAAAGTACCGGATCTCATAACCGTACCGGCGGCGATATTTGTGCCGGCAACATCAGCCTGACTCAGTGTAAAATTGGGCAGAATCGCTATTCCAAGCTTACTGCCAAGTGCTGCTCTTGCCGCGTTAAAGTGCCACGCTCCGCCGATTAAAGAAAGAGAAACCTCGTTCTTCAACTCAACTTCCCAGCCGGAATCAGCAGCCTTCCTTGCACCGTAATAGGTTCTTCCATCCTGGCTGACATCGGTAAAAAACCGCTGTCCCCATTTCATGGTAGCGAGAGCCAAATCGGATGTGAAATTGCAATTCTGATATTGACTGTTCAGATAAAGATCGGCGACAGACCTCCCGTCAGATTCCCTTGTCGCCAAAACAAGAAATGAATTATTGTAGCCGTCATTGTCGGTTATGGTAACGGATTGTTTACCGGCCGCCCTTGCCTTTGCCCAAATACCTTCCCATGTCTTTACATCTTCCGCCGTAAGAAAACTATTGTTGTAATAAAGTACCAGCGCCTGGGAAATATAAGGAACCCCGAAAGTATATTCCACATCTGACACTCTGCCCTTTATTACATCGAAGAAAATAGACGGATTGTCATTTTGGATTTGCCGCAGCAGGTCCGGATCCGTTATCGGCCCGATGGCGCTCGAGCCCGCTATCAACCTGCCCAGATTGTCATGGGCGATTGTTAAAATATCGGCGCCGGCGGCTGTGTCATCCAGGAACTTGGCTGCGGCTGAACCGGTATCAACACTTTCAACCACAACCCCCCAGGGAAACGGTCTGCTGTTGTCCCTGTTGTATTTTTCTACCCATTCATTCATCTTTCTTTGGTAGAAATCCCTGGATTCGCTTCCGACCCATATCTTGATATTATCTTCCCGTCCGCCGCCGGCGCTTAGCTGCCACCCGACTAACGAAAGGCATAAAAGCATGAAAATAATTTTTCTCATTTTACTACTGCTCCCATCGCCCTGCTCCTGTCATTCATTACCGCGAAAACAACATAATAAGTTGCGGGGCCTTTCAGAAGAACAGGATTGTCGTTGTTACTGCCAAGACCGTCGCCGGCTGCGGCAGCCTCTTCATCGCTGCGGCTTAACGGCGTATACAGGGTATCGGGGGATAAATTTCTGACACCGCCGGCTTCGGTGCTGGGTATCCACATGTTATGCATCCACCCGCTTGGCTCAATGCCTTCGAGATCGCGCTCGAGCCTGATAACTTTTACTGCATAAACACCATCAAGATCGATGCCTGCCCCCAGATATTTTACATTCCAGTTTGCGGATACGTTTGGGTTTGGCGTATATTCACCCAAATAAATATACATTGCATCTCTCAGTGCAGCGCTTATCGGCCTTAACCGCGAATCTGACGCAGAAACGCTTTCCATCATAAATTTCTGATCGTAATTGGATCCCCAGCTGGCAAATTGTCCGGTAATCCGGTAGGTGTAATCCGGGTCCGATGCCGCAGTTGACCTTGACGGTGCAGAGCCGCAGCCGACGGCAATTACCGCAGCAGCGGCAAACAGAGTCAACAGTAAAACAACGTTCATTCTTTTCATAAAATCCTCCAAAAAATTGTTATATAAGCCGGCATAATCAAACCGCCTTACGCCTTTTATTCATCGATTCTGGTGAATGTAGCTTCCATTGCATCAGGATCAAGAACTATCAGGTATTCAGCTTCTTTATTCACTGCGATCATAGGCGCCTGGCCAATTACTTCCTGCAGGGAAATTACCTGCGGCCCTGCTTTATCGGCAACATACAGACCGGGTTCGGCGCCTGCAAACCATATCCCGCCTGAACTGCCCCATCCAAATATACCATCGCTTTTATTTGTAGCAAAAGAAAGACCCTCTTTGGCATGCGCCTTTAAGATGCCTTGATAAGTGAATAAACCATCCGCTTCCTGCGTCATCATTGTAGCATCAGGATCAGGAGGTAATGCAAATCTTTTAGCCGCCGGACTTTCACCTACTATGGCAATTTTTAAGTTAGTATCTATTACGATATCTTCACCGTCTGTTTTGGTGAATGTCATTTTATTATTCTCCAGATCAAGCACTAACAAATAGGTACCGTCATATGTTATTGACCAGCTGTCTGCATTATTAAGATGTGTAGTTTGAATATCGCTGGTTTCCGGAGTATCTAATAAAAAGCATCTCACCCTGGCATTACCCGATGGCACAATCCAATTTCCCGGTGAAGTCCACGCTTCTGGGGAGTCTTTGCCAACAAATATTTTAAGGTATGATTCAAAACCTTCTATATCGCCTTCCCAGGAAAAGATGCCGGTTTCTTCATCCTGTGTCAGTTCGATAGGGGCATCAAAATAATCACCGTAAATTTTGTTCGCAACTATAAAATATTTATCGAGACGGCTGTCTCCACCGCCATTTCCGGAACCATCATCGCAGCTTGCAAGCATGCAGAAAGATGCGATAACCGAAACAGCTAAAACAGCAAAGATTATTTTTTTCATAAAAACCTCCAATATTGATTGTTACAGCAAAAACCAGCTTAAAGCTCAATTATTGCAGTAGTGTAAGCCGGAATGGTCAGGATGCTCCCTGATAATTCCGGTTTTGCTGAATTACCCGCCGCATTCAATGATCCGCCTATTGATTCCGCTCCGGGGATTGTTACTGTTTTTTCTGACTCCGAAACATTGTGTACAACCGCCAGTTCCGTTTCTCCGGCGCGCACGGCTAATTTATAGGCGGAAATAGCTTCGGGCTCTGTTGTGGTAATCAGCGATGGCGTTCCCCAATGTACCTGCGGGTAGCGGTTTTTTAACTTGTATGTGTCTATATAAAAACGAAGAATTGAATCGGGATCGGCAAGCTGTTCTTCAACACTGGATTCTTTCCAGTAGGGTTCATCATTGCCTTCCGGGCCGTAGGTTTCACCAACACTGTTGCTTCGGGACCAAATCATGGGACCGCGCAGGTTTTCATCTTTACCTTTCTTTGCAGTCATTCCAAGTTCTTCGCCGTAATAATGAAAGGGATTACCCGGCATAAATTGCAGTATGGACATGGACAACTTAATCTTCCTGGGGTCTCTGCCAACCATATCGGGATAGCGTTCAACATCGTGGCTGCCAATACAAACCCCGTCAATACCCTCACTGTAGTTTGTTTTTATCGCCGCATTCCAGTTTACCACAAACTCGGCAAATTCATGAGCCGGAGCATCTCTAAAAACCAGTGGAATTTGGTTTTGTGAAGGGAAACTAAAAAGTGAAGAAGGGTTACCCCTGTAGTAGTCGATAATGGTATCATTGTCGCCCCATACTTCGCCTATTACATACACATTGCTTTTTTTGGATCTGGCATAACTTGTAAACCAGTCAAGCCATTCAATGTTTTTTTCTCTTATGTCTGTCGTAAGCGGATCCGATTCATAAATGTGCTTAACCGCATCCAGCCGGAATCCGGAAACTCCCTTTTCCAGCCAGAAATCAATAATGCTTTCGAATTCCTTTTTAAGCTCCGGATTGTCATAGTTAAGATCGGGCATCGCATCCCAGAATACAGCTTCGTAGTATTTGCCTGTCTGACCCAGTCTGTAAGTCCGGCTATGCGCCTTTTCATCGTAAAGAACGTAGTAATTCATATACTTTGAATTTCCGTTCTTTGCCGCCAAAAACCAGGGATGATTAATGGAGGTGTGATTCACCACGAGATCCACTATTACCCTTACGCCCCGTTCATTACATTCTTTTATGAAATTTTCAAAATCTTTCATTGTGCCGTATGAAGGATCAATTGCCTTGTAATTATCACAATCATATTTATGATATGTGCCGGAAGGTCCTATCGGCATAAGCCAGATACCGTCTATATTCAGGCTGGTAGCGGAATCGGGATTACCGTCGTTAAGGTAGTCCAGTTTTTGAATAATCCCTTTGAAATCTCCAATTCCGTCATTGTCCGAATCATAAAAAGAACCAACAAAAATTTCATAGTAATTGCCGTACAGTCCTTTTACATTGAGGTCTTCCTGGCTGATAAAGCCGGATTCGCTAAAACCATTATCTTCTGTTGGACAAGAAACAAATACCAGCAAAAAAACAAACAGCGCCGAAAAAAACTTTTTTATCACAAAGTACTCCTAAAAAAGATTAAAAAGCCGCCGGCCTTGGGCAGGCGGCTTTGGCTTTAATCGGTGAATATAATCTTAGTTCTTCTGGAATGTGACCTTCATTGTTGACGAATCGAGGGTGATGGTATAGTTACCGTCAGCGGCAAGCCCAAACATCGGCGCCTGCCCTGTGCCTTCCACCAAATCGAATTCCTGGGCAGTTGCGATATCTGCGATCGTTACTCCATCTGCATCTGCCTTAAACCATGTTCCTGCCCAATCAGGTTTGGTAAATCCGGCGCCGGATTTTGTGGTAACGAAAGAAACCGCCTGACTATCATCTGCCGTTAGCCCGCCAGTCCAGGTATATATACCCGTATCTTCCCCTGTTTCTACCAACTCGTTGTCATCATCTCCCATTCCATCACCCCATGATTTTTCCGGAGCTGCACCAACAACCCAAATTTGCAATTTGTCGTATATTACATCAGGAAGTATTTCGTTGCATTTAACCGTTGCCTTTAACGTAACCGTATTAAGGGTGACTGTATAGTTACCTTTAGCCTTAATATCAAACATCGGACTTTGAGCTACTTTTTTTTCTACATCGAATGTTGCTTCTTCACCGTCGGCAAGATCAACAGTCGGGTCATTGCTGTCCGCAACTACATACCATTCTGCACCGTCACTTGGCCAGCCGGGAACACCGTCAGGCTGATTTGTGGTGAATGAAAACCCGGAAGCAGCGACATTCAGAACGCCTGTCCAGGTAAATATTCCGGTATCGGCCCCTGTCTCTGCCATTTTGTTGTCATCATCTCCCATTCCATCGCCCCATACTTTCTCCGGAGCAGCTCCCACAACCCAAATTGAAAGAGAAGTGTCTATATCAAAATCTTCACCTGTGGTTCTGATAAATGTAGCCTTCCTGGTGCTTGTATTAACGGAAATGGTATAATTTCCCGCATAATTAATCCTCCAGGCATTATTGCCTTCATCAGGAATAATCTCAAAATCAGATACATCCGGTTCATTCTTGATATTGCACGCTACACTGTGATTACTGCCTGTGGGCTGCAGCTGCCATGTTTTGCCGTTATCCCATTCGGTTGGAGAGGTATTACATCCGGCAAACTTCAAATATGAGTCGCTGGATAATGCCCCAGTCCAGGTATAGGTGTTACCGGCTTTAGTCATTTCAATTGGCTCGCCTCCCAGCCAGTTGGTAAGATCGCCAACCAGCCAAACCTTACTAAAGGTTTCGGTCTTTTCGTCTTTCACTTCCTCGCATCCAACTGCGATAAAAAGGATAAGGGCTGCTGCCCCCAACAAAAACCATTTCTTTTTCATACAATTCTCCTCATCTTCAAATAATTACCGGCAACGCCGGTACTATTAACAAACCCGCAAAAGCAGGCTGTTTCCAAAACTAATCATGCAGAACCGCCATGGAAAGCGGCGGCACGGTTACAGTTCCGCTGTGCTCCGACAGTGTTGCCACGCCGGCTTTTTTATCATCCACCACTTGATGCCATCTTCCGCCCGAAGGCAAGTCAATGGTTTTCGCCTGATTTCCGCCATTATACGCAACAAAAATCGTGCTCCAGGAATCCCCGTTAGCATTGCCGCCAATAGAAAACGCGACCAGTCTATCCTGCCTGGAAAGGATATTAACCTTGTCCATATCAGCCCTGCTGTCCATTCTGAAAGCCGGGTGCGCCTTTCGCAGCCTGATAAGACCAGCGTAATAATCCACTACGTCCTTGTATTTAGCGGCGTTTTCCCAGCGTATGCGATTAATAGTGTCGGGACTCTGGTAGCTGTTATGATTACCGTACTTGGTACGCAGCATTTCATCTCCCGCCTGGAAGAACGGAACCCCCTGTGCTGTAAGCACAATCCCGTTTGCAAGCAACACTGAACGGACAGCATCATTTTCAAGCAGCGGCTTATCCTGGGAAATAAGATTGTAGGGATTATTTCTCACATCGCGATTGCCCCAGGAGGCGCTTATCTTGTCCCATAAGTTAAGGTTGTCATGGCAGGTTACATAATTGATGCTTTCACTGGCGCGGTCTGTAATGCTGTCTACCGAGCCGCGCAGGCCGGTAACAATTCCGTTTTCCTGGCCGGTCTGGCTGGTGGCAAAACCCCTGGAACCGTCATCGTTACCGCCTTTTATGGCGCCGCGAATACGGTCATTGAATATCGATATACCCATACCGCGCTGCGCACCCATGTTGGTCTGCATTGAAGCCGGCAGCGGAGAGCCGCCTGCCTGCCATGGTTCGCCGTAGACGATAATACCGGGGTTAACTTCGGCGCGGAGCCTTTGGGCCACCTCGCCCATGGTATCCCTGTCAATCAGGGCCATAAGGTCGAAACGGTAACCGTCAATATTATATTCCTTTGCCCAATACAGGCAGGAATCTACAATGAACTTGCGCACCATTGGCCGTTCAGAAGCGACTTCGTTACCGCACCCCGAACCGTTGGTATATTGACCGAAATCATTTGTCCTGTAGTAATAACCCGGTACAACACTGTCAAAAGGAGTACCGCCTGTTGCGTAAGTGTGGTTGTAAACCGTGTCCATTACCACCCTAAGCCCCGCATCATGCAGCGCTTGTACCATTTGCTTGAATTCACGTATCCGTGCTTTGGGGTCTGCGGGGTTGGTCGAATAGGACCCTTCCGGGACATTATAATTCTGCGGATCGTAGCCCCAGTTGAATTGATTGCCCGCCCCCAGTTCATTCACCGAGGCGAAATCAAAACTTGGCATCAGGTGCACATGGGTAATACCCAGATTCACCATGTGATCCACACCGGTGGGAATACCAGCATTATTTTTGGTTCCCCGTTCTGTAAAAGCCAGGAATTTTCCTTTGTTCACCATGCCGGATTCTTCATCAACTGAAAAGTCCCGTACATGCAGTTCGTACAGTATTGCATCCTGCGCTGCTCCGGAAAAAGCCGGTTTATAGCCGGGCCTCCAGCCGGTAGGATTTGTAGCCGCAAGATTAACAATAGCTCCACGCTGACCGTTTGCAGATACTGCCCTTGCATAGGGATCGACAGCCCAGTTTATTTTGCCGTTGGCAAATTCAATTTTATAAAGATAATATTTATCCTCAAGATTACCGCTAACCGCCGCCGACCAAACTCCTGTAGCCCTGTCAGCTGTCATGGGATGCAGATTAACAGTTTCGTTTTCAGTTACCCTACCGCCTGCATCATATACCCCGGCATCGTCATATAACGCCACAGACACTGTTTTGGCAGCCGGCGCCCATATTTTAAAAACACTTTGGGCGGCACTCCATGTAAGGCCGAGATCGTCTCCACCGTAGTAGTAATTGTCAAGTATTTTTCGCATGGTAACTTCCCTGTCGGAAAAACCTCCGCTTTCATCCCGCACTATGATGTGTTTAGAAGGATCGGTTATAGGCTCTTTCAGGCTGATAATTACCTGCAAATCGTTATTGCCCCTGGCAGAGGTTCCTTCAAGTTTTAGTCCGTCCTGGTAAACGGTAAACATATTGTAATTTTTTGGTCTTTGCAGCGCCACAACAAGCACAGAGTCGTTTTTGTCAGCAGCGGCAAACCGGAGAGCCGGACTGCCGATATCCGGCTTTTGCGTATATGTCTGTGAATCTCCCTGCAGCACCCATATCTCTTTTGCATCGGTAAAGTGATCTTCGGGCGTATCTTTTTCGGCCCAATCGTTGCTTCCCGCCCTTCGCCTGACAATATATCCGAACTCTTTTGCATCCGTATCTATGTCGATATAGGCGGTAACAAAACCATCCCTGCCAGGCGATCCAAACTCATACCCATTCCCTTCGCTGCCCTGGGGCCACACCCAAACGTTCCACCCCGTATAATCGTTGTTATAACGGTAATAATGGATTGTCAGCGTATGATCTGCCCTGGCCGGCGTATGGGAACAGGAAGACGGCGCCAGCATTGCCGCCGCCGTGAGGGCCGCGAGCAATACAATACGGGCCATGTTAAAAATACGCGCTCTTTTAATCATTTGTGTTTATTAAAGCTCCGGTTTTGATGTGTAGGTCGCAGGATCGCCGGTGATAATCCAGATTTCCCTTGCTTTGGAAAAACGATCATCGGCAACATCCTTGTCTTCCCAGTCATTCCCCGGTGTGCTTTTCCTGACTATGTAACCGAATTCTTCCACGTATGATTCCATCGGTATTGTCCCGGTTACCCAGCCCTCCGCATCCGGAGAACCAAACTCGTAGCCGCTCCCTTCGGGGCCGCCGACCTCCCATATCCACAAATTCCAGCCTTCGTCATATTTCTGATCGTAGCGGTAGTAGTGGATAATTGCCGGATCGGAATCGCTTCCGCCCCCCGGAACGCTCATGCATGATGTTACTGCCACACCTGTAAACAGTAACGCCGCCAGAGCAATCAATGCTCCAATTCTGATTTTTGTCTTCATCTTCTTACTCCTTGAATATTTTTTCTGCACCGGCACTTAAGGCCGGCAGCAGTTAGGTGACATTATTCCGGTTCATTGGGTGTAAACAAATATACTACATCCAAATGTATATAGTTAAGCAGAGTACCGGGGGCATTGGGGTCTTCTCCAATCGTTGCATCAGTACCGGGGACTTCGCCGTTTTGAATACGGATTATATCCCCCGCCTTGGCGGTAACAGTATCCATAACAGCAAGGTACTGAGGATCTGACATATCCCAATTGGTCACTCCGTCCGGTCTCTCGTACCGTACATTGACCATTACTTCATCAGACCTGCCGGGTCTTAGGGTAACCTGGACATAGCCGTTAGGCGAACCGCTCCAGCCAATGCCGATGCCGTAAGTGCCGGAAGAAATAGGAGCGGTGGTATAAGGATTATTATTCGGAATCGTTACTTCCACATACGCCTGCCCTACGCCTATGCCTTTGACAAATTTTCCTTCAGAGGCAGAACCGCTGGAATGGGTTCCGGTATCAAAACCGGGATTGGTTTTTGTAAGCCTGCCGTCTTCGGCTTCCATAACCGCCACTATTATACCGCCAAGTTTAGCTTCAATGTCAGCTAATATCTCTCTGGCTATAAATGACTTGGGCGGTAAATCAGGGTATTTTGTCGGACAGGCTGCCAATACCAGTGTAAAAAGCATCAACGCAAGAATTAAATTACCTGTTTTAATCTTCATTTTCATTCTCCCTTACAGTTCCCAGCGCAGACCAAGGCGTACTGCCGCGCTGCCGCTGTAGTCTCCTGTTCCATTCATCAAACTTCCATCCAAATCAAAGAAAGTGATCCCGTCGGTAAAACTTTTGTAGGGCTCCATATTCCACATAAATTGCGCATACACAGTAGGCCTCACAGGAGTTGAGAGCCTTTTGGTGACGCCCATAAAAAAGCCGAAAGGATTGTCATGGGTCTCGACATTATTATTGGCAATACGCAGTAAAAATCCCCCCTGGATATTCAACTGCTCGCGCATCTTAATCGTTGCCAGCCAGGAATTATACAGATAGTCCCGGTCCCGGTTATCGACACCAATATGTAAATCCACGCCTCTTATTTCCCGGTGTATCTGCCCGATTTCTGCCAGAATCCCCACCTTTGAAAGCAGGAACGGACTCTTTATATTGCCGCGCATAATGTGATCTTCTTCGGCGGTATAAAAACTCATCTCTGCGTAGGGTGAAACAACTGCATTTACGTTGATTTGTTTTAAATCATACCTAAACCAGGGGTTAAACCTGATTAATATATTGTCTGGATTGTTATAAGGCTCTATTCTGCCATCTCTGTATAATATGAATTCAGGGCCGGCGCCAAACCCTATAGTCAAACCATCGGCAAGCGGCGGTAACTCATAATCCAGCCAAAAACGTTGGGTGTTAAGAGGGCCCAATTGATCTGACAGATATGTGGCTCCGTCTGCTTCCTTAACATACATCATGTTGGCCTGGGAACCGCGGAAACGGTACCCAAGAAATGCTTTCCCTGCATTAAACGCAGAAAAATCATAAAACAGCCTGATTCCTGCAGCCATGTTTTCCAGGGTTTCGGCATCAGGGTCTACGGTACCCACGTCGGAAGAACCCGGGCTGGGGGTATAGAAGTCACGGTATCTAGTTCCCCCGGGACTTACCTTTCTTTCAACACCCCATAAATTCAACAAGAGGTTGGAACTAATTCCCAATCCGCCGAACTTGGAAGTATAGCCAAGAATAAAGTCAGCTTCATATATGTCGTCGAATACGGTTTCCCAGCCCTCTTTGCCATAGGCACCGTTGTATTGAAAGTCCAGTACATGGCTCTCGTAAGTAGCAGCAATCCAGCCCAAAAAGCCGTATTGTTCGCCTCTTCTGTCGGCGCTTTTGTTGGGTATGGCCTGAGCTCTAATGCCAACCGGGCCGATATTTGGTACTCCACTGCCTGTAGTGAGTGCAACAAAACCACCGTAATCGGCTGCCTCATCCCAGCCCGCATCCCAATCCGAAGATATTGTTTTCCACAGAGCATTTGTATGTTCAGGTAATTTTGTGTATTTATACCCGATGTCGGTAACTACATAATCCGAACTGTATGTCAGTTTAAGGTGGTCAACCTTGGGAAGAGTATTGCCCCAATACTGAATGGGATTAGTCAGCGCATCTACAAAAAAATGCTTGAGCCCATCACTAAAATATAATTCCCTGCCTGTAAGATCCTTGTTTAGATACAGATCCTGACTGCCCGCCATGGATAGTTCGGTAAATATGTTCACCCCCTCCCATGGATCAAACGTGAATTTTACAATTCCCTTGAATTCGGTAAAGACTTGTTTTGGCTCCATGGTTTTACTGTCAAATTGGGTTTCCAACCCAAGACCCGACCATGTACCAAAACGCGGCTCTGCAAAAATACCAACAGGTAACAGCAGGAAAACCAAAAGCAGAGTTTTCAATAAAATTTTCACTCTCATATACTGTACGCCTCCTCTAAATAAATACTGGTACTGCCATTCAGCAAAGTCCAGATTTTAACACCGCTATATTAATTATCAGCCATGGAATTACGTTTTGCCACTATACAAATTATTTTCGTAAAGACGGCAAGCCATGCCCGGCCGCAGACAGTCCAATGACGGTCTTTATTTAATAACAACACTCGTATACCCCGAAAGACTAAGAATACTTCCGCACAGGCCGCTCCTGCCTTTTCCCGCATATCCCCTTACCTCTGAAAATTCAACATCGGTATATCCCGCCAAATCGACAGTGATTTCATTTTCGCCGGTATTGTGAAATACGGCCGCTTTGCTTCCGTTGTAATCGGAAACGAAACCTCCAAAAGCGGTATACTGCGAAAAATCCAGAGGTTCGATCAAGCCTCTTGCTATTTCGGGGTTTGCCCTGCGAAGCATGATCAGATTTTTGTAATGTACAAAAAGGCTGTTTTTTTGTGACAATTGGCTCTTTACACTGCCGTTTGCCTGCCTTGCCCTGTCATAGCTGCTGCCGGCAGGATCCCTGACCGTATCACCATCGTCCCAAAGCATTGCAAGCCTTCTGTTTGCATCAGTCGGGGCACTGTCATTTGAGCCTTTCATTCCAATTTCTTCACCATAGTAAATGAAGGGACAGCCGCTTGAAAGTATATACAGGTTAGCGGCCATCTGCATTGCGTATTCGTCTACATCAAGAAAATCCGCAGCCCTGTCCATGTCATGATTTGAAATAAAAGGGTTAAGAATTGCCCGGGAGTTTTTCTGTAATATATGCCTTTGATATAAAGCCAAACGCTGTAAAAATTCCGTAACACTGTTATCACCTTGTACCGTATTATAAATATCCCCTTCCGTACCGGACATTCCGAAATCAAAACAGTTCACAGCCTCATAATAATTTTGTATGGAAACAGCGGGCGACCAGTTTTCAGCCACAATATAAACATCGTCTTTGACTTTTCTGCATTCACCGTTAAGCCATTTTAAAAATTGTATGTTCCGTAAATCTTCTCCATAATGGAAATACTTAACGGCATCCAGTCTGAACCCTCCAATTCCCTTACCAAGCCAAAATTTAACAATGTCTGTAATCTCATGGCGTACATCGTGATTATCCAGATCAAGCTCCGGCATACAGGGCGAGAAATTTGCTTCATAATAGTACTGCGTTCCATTTGGAGTTTTTTCAAACTTATACCATGTTCTTCCGGGAATTTTCCTGGTCTTTTTAGTGTAGTACTTTGCATACTTGTCTTCCAAATTTCCTTCCTTTATGGCATTCCTGGCGCTGATAAACCATGAATGCCGCTCGGAAGTGTGATTCAATACAAGGTCGATTATTAGCCGTATATCGCGCTTGTTGCATTCAGCTACAAGTTTTTCAAAATCCGCCATTGTTCCGTACCCGGGATCGATACTGTAATAGTCGGTTATGTCATATTTATGATAACTCGGCGATGGCATTACCGGCATCAGCCAAATTCCTTCCACCCCAAGACTCTTGCCGGAATTGGGATTACCATCGTTAAGATAATCAAGCCGGCTGATCACCCCGTTAATATCCCCCAGACCGTCTTTATTCGAATCGGAGAAACCTCCGATAAAAATCTCGTAATATGTACGGTAGTTGTCGGCAACAGCCTCAGCCACCGGGTCTTTGTCTAAAATCCTGTACTCACAGCAACTTACAGCAGTCATAAGCAATACCAATAAAAATTTCAGCATATATGCTAATTTTTAACTGCGCCGGCAGTAATCCCCTCAACATAAAATTTCTGCATGGAGAGGAACAGTGCTACAATGGGAACTGCTATCAGGATGCATCCCGCCGAAAACAATGTAAAAACATTGGAATCTACCCTTTGCCCGTAGAGCATATAGTACAGGCCGACAGCCGTTGTATGCAGATGGACATTTTGTTCTCCCAGGATTACCCTTGCCAGAATAAAATCCATCCATGGCACCATAAAAGCCATTAACGCCAAATATACTATGATGGGCCTGCTCATGGGCAAAACGATAGAGGAAAAAATCCGTGCCTGCACCGCTCCTTCAAGTTTAGCCGCTTCTATCAGCGAGTTGGGAATTGTATCAAAAAAACCTTTTCCTATGTAAAAGCTCATGCCGGATGCCGCAGAATAAACAAGAACAAGCGCTGCAAGAGACTGGGTAAGGCCCAATGCTTTAAGGATATAGTAAATTGCGATTATAGACATGAAACCGGGGAAAAGCCCAAGAATCAATGCAATATTCATAATCGGCTTGCGCATTCTGAATCTCATCTTGCTCATTACATACGAGGTGCTTAGTGAAAGCATTGTCGAAAGCGTAGTGCTGAAAACCGCAACGATAAGCGTATTTCTTATCCATCTGCCAAAGGATGTTGTGGTAAACAGCAGCCTAAAATTATCCAGGCCGAAACCGCGCGGGAAATAATGAGAGACAACAATACCAACGAGATTTCCCTGATCGTTGTACTCAACCCTGAAAGCATTAAGCACTATCCATAAAATGGGATACAGCCAGATCATCGCCAAAATGAATAAGCCCACATGAGAAAAGAACAACTGCCAGAAATGCACGGTAGTTTTTGATTTAATCATTGGAAAGCATCCTCCTCCTTATACGCCTTGCTGTGGCGATAAGTAAGCAAGGTAATAGTCGAAGTGCAAAGGAATGTCATAATTCCTATCAGCGACCCCAGATTATATTCTCTTTCATTGACAGATAACTTAAAAAGCCAGGTTACCAGAAGATCGGTAGCGCCGGCCTTGTAACCCCCTACAGCGGCGGGCCTGCCTTCGGTAAGCAGATATATTACGTTAAAGTTGTTGAAGTTTCCAATGAAAGAGCTGATGAGGTAAGGGGTGGTAACAAATAATATGTATGGCATCGTAATTTTTACCAGACATTTGAGCGGGCCTGCTCCGTCAATCCTTGCCGCCTCGTATAAATCGGCAGGAATATTGAGCAAAATACCGCTTGTCATAAGCATGGTATATGGGACGCCGATCCAGAAGTTGGCAGCTATTATTGTTATCCTTGCCCTTAAAATACTGTCCGAGTTTGCCAAAAAGGAAACAGGCTCGCTTAAAATACCCGTGTTTACCAGCAATGTATTGAACGGCCCAAGTTCTCCCAGAATATTCCTGATAGCAAGCAAAGAAACAAATTGAGGCATGGCAATAGTCAGAATAAATATGGTTCTGAAAAGAGTCTTGTACCTTACGCCTTTCCTGTTAATAAGAATTCCGAGAAATATTCCCCCAAAATAACAGGTAAAGGTTGAAAAAACCGCCCACACTAAAGTCCAGCTTAAAACAGGGATAAACCTTTGACCGATTTCTCCGGTTTTGGTTAACAGGGTCTTTACATTAGCAAACCCGACCCAATCAAACAACACCTCGCCCTGATGAGCGCTGTCAAAGTTTGTAAAGGCGATAAAAATCATAAATATAGTGGGCATTATTGTAAAAAATGCAACTCCGACAAAAGATGGAGTAAGAAGAGTAATGTGAAACCGGTTGTCAAAAAGTTCCCTGATATCTTCCCTAAAGCCGGAAGCTCTTCCCTTTTTCTGCTTATCACATTCGGCCTTGTACGCACTTTTCAAATTGCTCAAATAAAGCAGGAAGAACAGGGCGATAATACCCATTGTTACCACGCCGAATAAAAGCATAAGCATGGAATCATCAGCCTTTGTGAATATATCGCCCGCTTCGGTGCCGAGAGTGGTAAAATTTATAAGCGCCTTATAGCCCAGGGGAGTATCGTTAATCTGCGGGCATAATACCATAAACAAGATGAAGCCTGCCTGAAACAGCAGGTAAATAAAGCCCTTGATGATTTGTTTGTGGTAAAAATTCCCAAAGCCCATAATGATGTGAGACGCCCTGGTTGCCATGTTTCCGTTTTTAAATCTATGAACAAAGGCGCTAAAAAAACTCATTAATCCGTTTAGAGCGGTTTTAACAGAATTACGCACGAAACCGCCCAAGTTACTGAGAACTGCATTTTTCATCTTTATGACCCGTGATACCGTGGAAATAGACCCTTTTGCCTCATGATCTGTATCACGAATGGTAATTTTCCGCACTAATGCCCCCTTTTACAAAAATCAACAACCCCGCCGCAGAGCGGACGGTGTATGTTGTTCTTATAAGGTATTGGTCTCGGGTTTAATACCTTTAATAATCGCCCCAGAGGGGCGGGGTCTCCTCAACCGAGCCTGTCGCAGACAGACGAAGGTTCGCCTCTTGATTAAACCCTCGCCGCAAATAACCCGTATGGCAAGGGGTTATTTGCTCCAGTATAGTAAAACAGGAAACCGTTTTCCCAAGAATACAACGCGGGACACCATTTGTCAAGGAAAATATTCAAAAGAAGTTTACTCCTTTTATCTCCTGTATCCCCCGGTACAAAAAGCCCCCAGACCCGTATAACAAAACAGGAAACCGTTTTCCCAAGAATACAACGAGAGACACCATTTGTCAAGGAAAAAATTTAAAAAAAGAAGTTTATTTCCTTTATTTCTCGTATCCCCCCCGGTACAAAAAACTTGATGCAGCGCACAATTTACCCTATACTGCCCCTGATGAAAAAAAATGCACTGGTCATCTTCACCCTTGCGCTCCTTGCTTCATGCCGTTCCCAGCAAACCCCGCATTTTGACGAAGATCTGTGGCTGCGGCGCGTTAATGCTGTCGATCCTTCCCTGCTGTATGAGCCGCACAGGGACGAGGCGGGCAGCTTTTTTAACCCCTGGATGCCCCGCCATCTGGAGCAGCAAAACGTAGGGCGCTTTTGGGGCAGGGAAAAAATGGCTTTTGAAGCTTTTCCCGCCGAGAGGTACGGGCATTTGAACAATACCTACGATTACCTTTCGGATCCGGATTTTGACAGTATATCTTTTGCGGATCATGCTTCGTTTTTTATTAAGATTGACGGTGCAACCATTATTGCCGATCCTTTTTTTTCAAGCCGCGCCCTTGTTATCAATAAAAAAATAAAAATCCCGTTTGATTTTTCAAAAGTTCCGCAGAATCCGGTGGTGCTGATAAGCCACAACCACTACGACCACCTTGACAAAAAATCAATTAAACAGCTTTCCAAAAAAAAATCTGTGTTTATCGTACCCTTGGGATTAAAAGATATTATTGTAAAATGGGGGGCAAGGGAAGTTCATGAACTGGACTGGTGGGAAAGCGTTAACATCGCAGGTATTAAATATACTCTCCTTCCCGCCCAGCACTGGTCACGGCGGATAGGCCAGAAAGCCAACTCAACCCTGTGGGGCAGTTTTATGATAGAGGCTTCCAAAACAATTTATTATTCCGGCGACACAGGTTATTTTTGCGGTTTTAAGGAATTCGGAAGGCTCTACGATATTGATTATGCAATCCTTGGCGTCGGCGCATACGAACCGCGCTGGTTTATGCATTACCAGCACATGAATGTAGCGGAATTTTTTCTCGCCATCGATGATTTGAACGCAAAGATATCAATCCCCATGCACTTCGGCACGATAAGCCTCAGCGATGAGCCGCTTGTTTATCCGCTATACGAAACAGATCTGTACCTTGAAAAACACCCGCAGTATATCAATCGCGTAACGCCGCTGCGTGTCGGAGGGTTTATAAAGATTGAGTAAGGCTTTCTGCGGTAATATCCGTTCCAGCTTTATTACCACATAACAATATAGGTACAGCTGTCTGCGCCTTTGTTCCGGCATTCTTTGGAGTCATCATGTCTGATAATGGCATTAGGGGCAAACTTATGGGCCATTGCTGTTATAATCCCGTGATCAAATGCACATGGGTACGGGTTATGAGATATGCTTATTATCTTATTTTCCCCGGAAATCCGCTCATAACCATAATGGCCAATGCCCTCGTTCATTTCGCCGTTTTCGGGGTTAAATAATGCTCTGCCATTCTTACGGTGGTTTAGGTGATATGCAATATCAATTGCTTTAATCGCGCTGTCAACATCCACTACCCACGGCGGGAACTGGGCATTGGCTGGTACAGATAATCCAATGTTAAAAAGAACACGATCCCCTACCGTTTTAGCGATTTTTTCAAAAGCCTCAAGCCAAGCCGATTGCGCATACCATCCGTTCATGTCAACATGTAGTTCCTTGTTTATAACAGTACCTATACCAACCTGTGAAAAAAAACGCCGCGATAAATTAGTAAAATGGCCCAGACCTGCAATTATTGAGTAAACAGTAGGACCGTTAACTTCAATTTCCGGTTCAAATATCTTAAATTGCATATTTCCTCCATTCGTTCAACTCAGTCTCAATATTTTTTACCAGCTCTTTATCAGATATGCCGATTGCATTAATGCCGTGAAGCCCGGTGTTCAAATCTTCCAGCTCGCCCATAAGGGCATTGATTTCCCCGCTCATTTTGGCCATTTCATTGTCCAGATTTTCCGTCTCATTTACAATTGCAGTGCCGGATGTTTTTATAATCCCAAAATTGCTGCGTATATCACCTGTAATACCATTAATATGGTTTGTAGCTTCCAATATTTGGCCGCTTCCGGATTCATGCTCCGTCATGGCGTTTCGTATTACAGCTTCCTGATTCTGCACATCTTCTGCCATGCTGACAATTTGATTAAACTGTTTTTGTGATTTTTCCGTAAAATCAGTCGCACTTTGTATTTGCTTCTTCAGATCGGAAAGAGACTTGTTGATGGTTTTTCCCTGAACAGCCGAATTTTCCGCTAACTTGCGTATTTCATCCGCCACAACGGCAAAACCTTTGCCTACGTTACCCGCATGAGCCGCTTCTATGGCTGCGTTCATCGCAAGCAGATTTGTCTGAGTTGCTATGGTTTGGATTATCTTATTGGCATCCATAAGGCTGTCCGAATCTTTTTCCAGCTCCTGCATAATACCCCATATTTTTTGTATACTTTCATTTCCGACACGGGAGGCGTCTACAAGGTTTTCCATGGACGCACTGTTTTTGATTAAAATGGCCGTAACAGATTTAATACTGGATATCATTTCTTCTATCGAGGCAGACGTCTGGGAAACCGCCGCAACCTGGTTTTCTATACGTTCATCCAGCTCATTAATGATGCCGGAAATTTGTTTCGTATCCCTTATAATATCTTTTAGTGATATAACGTGGTTTATTGCTTTAGATACAAGTGAAAGCATGGTTTTATCCATGTAATCGAAGCTATCCATTGATTGCGCCAGCGTTTCCAGCAATTCCATGAAAGAATTACCCAGATGCTGCGTCTCTTTCTCCATTTTGGCCGTAATTTTTGCTATTTGTTCTTTCATTTGAACACTTTCAGGCTTGTTTTCTTTCTCGACTTTCTTTTGCTTAAAACCTAACACATACTGCCCCTTTCAGTCAGACATTATACAGTAATGAACTCATTTTATCAATGTTTTATATAGCGATAAATTTCTTGGCGGTATCATTAATCCAATCAGAGAAATTTCATTGTTATTATAAACGATAGAATATATAGGACGCTTTAATGCAAATACCAAACGGAAAACCAGTGGCATACAGCTCCGATTATTACAAAGAAATGCCAGATAACATGGGTAAAACGGGTGCTTTTCATGCGATACCAGATGGTTCCCAAAGTATATGCCGCTCCGCCGGCGACAAGCAGGATAATGATTTTAACGGGGACAGAGCGAAGTAATGGAACGAAGCCAACTATAATTGCCCAGCCCATGGCAATATACGCGGCTACTTCCACTTTTTTAAGAGCCTTGTTATCCAGAATATTTAGCGTTATGCCGAGGAAGGCCAAGGCCCATTCAGCCCCAAAAAGACTCCAGCCCCATGCACCCCTTAAGCCGCTTAAACAGTGCGGCGTATAGGTTCCGGCGATAAAAATAAATATTACCGAATGATCCAGCCTGCGTAATATGTTTTTGGCGCCTCGGTGCTGTATTGCATGATACAGGGTTGAAATTAAAAACATTCCAATCATGGTTGATGCAAACAGAACCGCAGCGGCAATATCCATGCCGCCCGCCCTCTTGTAACTAAGTAAACCGTTTGTTTTAAGACTCAGCAGCACAAGGCCAGTTATTGCACCAAGTGTACCAATACCATGAAGAATCGAATTAGCTATTTCTTCGCCAATTGTATAAAATGGAGCGGTTGCAGTAATATTTGATTTTTTTACAATACTCATATAAATTGAGACCCGATATTTGTTTTTCAGTTGCAGGGTTTTAATTATCACGCCGGGCGGCAACTTGTCCAGTTTTTCATGTTCCATTAAAATGAAGTTATTAAGGCAGGCGGAAAGACTTATGGAAAAATTTTACAAAAAGCCCTGGCTGATAGTGGCGGCAATCGCACTTATTACGGTGTTTTTCGCATGCTGGCTGCCCAGGGCGGAACTTGATAACAATAACCTGCGCTTTGTGCCGGAAAACGATCCTGCCCTGGCTACTTCAAGATGGATAGATGATACATTCGGCAGTTCGTTCTTCATCCTGGTGGGCTTGCAAAGAGAATACAGTACGGTTTTTGAAAAGGAGTTTCTGGATCGTATAAGGCTCTTTAACGAAGAAATCGAAAAAATCCCTATTGTAAAAGAAGTTGTTTCTCTGGTGAATGCCGATTACATCTGCCGCAGAGACGGCGCCATTGTAGTGGAAAGCCTTGTAGGCATTGATTTCGCCGGCACTCCGGCAGAAATCACCGAACTGAAAAACAGGCTGCTTTCCTGGGAATTGTACGAGCGCGCGCTTATTTCCGATGATTTTTCCGCTACCCAAATACTTATACCTTTAAGCATTAAATCCGATGAAGCCGGCCTTCCGGAGGTAAGCGCGAGTTATCTGCAAATTAGGGACATGGCAAAGGCGTTTTTTTCCGATCTGGGCGAAGTATATGTTACGGGAATGCCTGTGATCAGCGCCGCGATAAACGAATCGATCAGCGCCGACCTAAGGCTGCTTGTTCCCCTGGTGATCATCGTTGTGCTTGCGGTACTGTTCTTCTCTTTCAGAAGCTTTACGCCCGTTGTCCTGCCCCTGCTAACCGTGCTTATAGCAGTTATCTGGTCAGTAGGCGCCATGCCAATTTTCGGGATAAAACTTTCTGTTATAACCACGGTGCTGCCTGTAATCCTGGTCGCCGTAGGCAGTGCCTACGGAATTCATGTTGTTACCCATTACCTGCACGACATGGGGCAGAACGAATTGAGCCGCCAAGAACACGCGCGCGCGGTTCTTGGCGTAGTGCGAAAAATAGGCAAGCCGGTTTTTCTTGCGGCGCTTACAACCTTTGTCGGTTTTTTTTCACTGTGTTTTACCACCGTTACTCCAATCAGGGAATTCGGCATTTTTTCCAGCCTTGGTATTTTGGCTTCCTTTACGGTTGCAATAACGCTAATTCCGTCCCTGTTAATTATCAGGGGGCCGAAAAAAATTAAGAGCCTGGAAGAACAGAAAGGCCGCATGGACGATGCGCTTGCGGATACGCTTGTAAGAATCTCCGGCAGGCGGAAAATCGTGCTTTTTATTGCCGCCTGTGCCGTCCTTGTTTCAGTTTACGGCCTTACAAAGATCGTCAGCGATAATGCAATGGTCGAATATTTTAAGCCGGATACGGATATATACAAATCGGACAGCTTTATAAGACAGAATTTCGGCGGTTCGAAGGTTGTCAGTGTGGTATTTCAGGCCGATACGAGCGAAGCACTGCTGCACCCCGATACACTGTCCGCCCTCGACGGCCTTGGAACATATCTGTACACAAAAGTCCCCAATGCAGGCAAGGTGATGGGCTTTACCGATCTTGTTAAGCGCATTAACCAGGTTTTTAATGCCGATGCCGATCCGGCAGGGCTGCCGGTTCAGGAAGATTACGAAGACTCATTTTTTGATGATTTCGGCTTCGGCTTTGCGGATTTTGAAGACAGCCCGTTATGGGACGATTTTGGGGAAAGCGGGGCTTGGGATGATTTCGAACCTGCCCACAGCGTTTCTGCCGAACCGGAAGCCCTAACACAGGCGGAACTCATCGAGCTTTTTGAAAATGCAGGAAGTTTATCCCGCTCCATGAGCGCTAACGATCTTGTAAGAGAGTTAAAACGCCAGCTTAACTATCAGGGCGCGGCCTATTATGAAATACCCGCAGACCCTGCCCGCTACGGCAGAAAAACCCGGGAAGATTTACAGCGGCTTGTTTCCAATTATCTGGTACTGCTTTCCGGCGGCATCGAAAGCTACGCGAACGACCCGCTGGAGCCCACCACAATAAAATCCACGGTACAGCTTCGCACACTGGGAATGGACGATTCGAGAAAAATCCTGAATGATATCGACCGTTATCTGGAAGCCCATGTGCCGGCGAATATTAAAACAACTGTCGGCGGCACCACTTTGGTCGAAGGATCGTTAAACGATCATATTGTTCGTTCCCAGCTTACTTCTGTTTTTGTTTCGATTATCTGTGTTTTTCTGATTGTCGCAGTTTCAAACAGGTCATTCATTGCCGGCTGCATAGGCATCGCCCCGCTTTCAATTTCCATACTGCTCAATTTTGCCGTAATGGGCTTTGCAGGAATCAAGCTGAACCTTGGCACATCAATGGTGGCAAGCGTTTCCATAGGAGTCGGGATCGACTATACGATTCATTATCTGGAAGCGTTCAAAAGGGAGGCGGCGCTATCCGCCGGAGCGGACTTCCTGCGGCGTACCTTTTTAAGTTCGGGGAAGGCCATCATCATAAACGCGGTTTCGGTAGGAGCCGGCTTTGCTGTACTGCTTTTTTCCAGGTTTAACATGATGGTGGATTTGGGGCTGCTTATAGCGATGACCATGCTTTCCAGCTCCCTTGTAAGCGTTACGGTACTGCCGGCGCTTCTGGTATTATTAAAACCAAAGTTTGTTGTGATAAAATAACAGGAGAAAAAGATGAAAAGAAACATGGCGTTTTTATTTTTCTTTTGCATTATGGCTGCGTCCGCCTTTTCCCAGGATGCTCTGGCGATTGTACGTGCTTCAAGAGATCGCATTAAAACAGATACTACTTCGACAAGGAGCAGAATGCTTATCCAGGACAGAAACGGATCGGTTACAGAGCGGCTGATTGATCAATATTCCAAGGAAGGTCCCAGGGGGCACAGGACTGTAATCGTGTTCCAGGAGCCTGCTTCTGTAAGGGGTGTGCGTTTTCTTACCATGGAAAACCCCGGCAGCCCCGACGACCGCTGGATATACCTGCCTTCCCTGGGCGGCGAGCCAAACAGGATTGCTGCGGCGGACGGTTCCAGGAGTTTTCAGGGAACGGATTTTTCCAACGATGATATTTCTTCCTCCAACCGGCGAGCGGATTTAGACACACATACACTGCTGCGCGAAGAAACCTACAATGGCGAACCTTGTTATGTGATACAGTCTGTTCCAAAAGACAGCTCCTATCAGTATTCAAAAATGATTCAATGGATAAACAGGGAAAACTCGGTGACAATGAAGGTGGAGCTTTACAACAGAAACGGCGTTTTGGTGAAGCTCCTGGAAATCCTAAAATTACAGGAAATGCAGGGGCGCCTTACAATAATGTCTACCAAAATGACCACCCTTGCAGAAAATACATCAACAACCCTGAATGTCGAAAGAATTGAATACGACAATCCGATACCCGAAACAGTTTTTACCCGCGAATTCCTCAGAACAGGGAGAACCAGATGAGGCGTCTGTCGCTACTTTTGCTGCTGCTGCCGGTTTTTTGCTTTGCGCAGGACTTCGGTTTTGGTTTTGATGATGAAAGCACGGGCGCAGGAGAATCCGCTCTCCCCTTTACACTGAAAGCCGGCGGAAGTATCGAAGCGGGCATGCTTCTGTATGTTTACGACTTTAACGGCGGGGAAAAAGCACAAGGTTTCCATGCCCTGGACATGCTGGGCGCCAATATTAATTTTACCGCAGAGGGAACAAGCGCAGATGTCTTTGTCGATTTGAACCTTTCGTCCCGCTCTTTTGAAGAACTGCGAAACGGTGGCCCTGATGCGGGGCATGCTCCCCTATTATTGAATGAAGCCTTTGTACGCGCCTTTTTGGGCAGTCTTAATATCGAGGCTGGGTTAATAAAACTGAGCTGGGGAAGAATGTTCAGTCCGGGGCCGCTGGATATGGCAAACCCCCTTGATTACTCTGATCTGACAAACCTGACCGATTCCAGGGCGATGAAGATCGCAAGACCGATGCTTCACCTTTCCCTTAACACAGGCGATTTTACAAAAATAGAAACAGTATTTATCCCCAATTTTCAGGGACACCGTTTCGCGCAGAGCGGCCGCTGGGTTCCATCACAGTTTTCAGATATGGAAGGGGTTATCTCCGGCGGAATACTGGACAGGGCCCTGGAAAGCTTTCCGGCATCCTATGCCTCACAAATTATAAATATGTTTAACAATGTTAAAAATAATTACCCAAGCCCCGCGCCTCAGATGCCGGATACCAGCGGCCTTGATTACTTCCAGAGCGGCCTGCGCTTTACAACAACAATCGGGGCAGCCGATATGGGAGCACAGTATTTCTACGGGAACATGTTCCGCCCCTCTGTTTATGCCGCCGGCGTTGATAAATTTTTGGAGAATATGGTTAGCAGCTATATGCAGGGGCTGCCCTTCGATCCGGGCAGCATGGACCTTACCCGCATTGAATACAACCGGTACCATCAGCTTGGCATTGACTGGGCGCAGGTTATCGGCGGCTTTAACGCCAGGGCGGAATTTGCCTATCACATAACAGATGATTTTTCCGGCGATGACGGCGCGGTAAAAAACCCCTTCATTGCCTGGTCGTTCGGTTTTGACCGCGACATTATTTGGGACATCAATGTTAATATTCAGTGTAACGAAACTATCAGGATTTTTAACAATAAAATAAATAAAAACCCGGCAATGGACTGCGAGGGCGGCACGGATTTCACTTCCACAAGGCTTATTATGCAAGTATCAAAACAATTCTTCCGGGAAAAACTGGATTGCAAACTGATAAGTATCTGGGGCATAGAAGACAATGACTGCCACATTGTTCCGTCTGTTGCATGGACAATAAACGATGTAAGGGCCGAAGCCTCAGCCGGCATTTTCGCTGGCAGCGGCAAGGGCGAATTGGGTCAATATTTAGAAAACAGTTTTGTCAGACTGGCCGTAAAGTACTCGTTTTAGAAATTTTGCCGTTTGCCAAAAACCTTTTCCAGCAATTCCTTTGCACCGTCGTAGTCATAATTCTTTAGCGCTGCCTGCGCATTTTGCAGCAGCCCGTTTACCTCTGGGATACTATGCCAGAGTCTTTTATCCTGAAAACTGCCGAGTTTTGTTCAGGAAAAATATTTAAAGAAATCTTTGTATTCTTTTGGCGGCGTCTTGCGGGTTTATGGGTTTTATAATGAAATCCGACGCGCCGGCTTGCATGCATTTTTGTACATATTCTTTTGACGACTTGCCGGTTATGAACATAATGGGAGCGTTTTGTCCGTGTGTCCTTATTTCGGCAGCAAGCTCGATTCCATTCATGCCCGGCATTTCAATATCTAAAACAAATAAAGCAGGTTTTAGGTTATTTAATACACCCAGGGCGCTTATACCGGAGGTAGCGCCGATTATTTTACATGAAACGTTTTTCAAAGCGGTCTTGAAAATGTCCAAACTATAGGCATCGTCGTCCACAGCCAATATGGTTTTAACCGTATTTGCCTCTTTATCCAGACAGCCCGATGGAACCGGCAGACTTTCGTCTTCCTCTTTATAAAATGCCAACTGTATATCAATAGACAGGGCATTCAGAGTCGACAACAAAAAGGAAACGTAGGTTTCAATTTTATCGGGTCTTTCTTCGTCAAAGTTGTTCAAACGCTTCCAGCACTCATCGGCCAGTTCATCGGCATGGATGGAAATGAGTATTTCCTGCAGCCTGGTAAGGTGCCTGGTAACAGACTTAAAGTCTTTTGCCTCCATAGCGGTTTTTATTTCCGCTTCCAGGGCAGGAAAACTATCCACAAATGAATATAATAAGGCTGTATAAGCATCCAACTGGATATTACTCATCATCTGGAGCCGTTTGGTCAAAATCAAATCGGGAATACCGCGAAGCCGTTCTCTCATTTTCATTTTTACATTACCCCTGCCATTAATTATAGGAGAACCAAAGGGGCGATGCAAATTTTTTGAAAAAAAACGTTATTGCTCTCCAGGGCGGATCAGGTATTTCCCTGGGTGCATCATTTGTACCATCGGCAGGGCTAACACAGGCAACAAAAGGTAAAAACAAAGCCGCTATCAGTGTAAAAACCGAAAAATAATCCATATATTTCAGCTTTTGCTCAATTAACATCAGAATTCTTCCAAATTATCATAAATCAGTAAATACTCTTATAGCCAATATAATATTATTAATATTAAAAACAAAGTGATACTATCGAAGACATTTGAAAAATAATATGTAGAAATTTTTTTTATTGTTTCTTAGTAAGGATAATATTATATTGTTATTGACATCGACAGTTTTTAGAGGTGCAGTTATGAGGAGTAAGGTCATTTTATTTAACATTACCAGTATTCTGGTAATGTTATCCGGTTTTATTTCGTGCCGCGACCCTAACGGCTCAGGTGCGGCAAATCCATTCAGAGAGTTTGTAGAAAGTCCTTTTGCACCCTTATTTGGGAGAAAACGATTGAGAAGAATACTACTGGGCAACTTTTTATTATTATCTTTGATTTTGTTTAGTACCTGCCCATCTATTATTATTAACAACACTTCAGATAATGATTTGAATTATGATGAATCTGATTACATTATACCAATTATATGGAAATCTGACGTTTCAAGACCGTTTGTTAGTAGAATAACATCAGATGAAGAAGGTATATATATTTATAATTTTCAGAAAAATGATTTTACAACTGTTAGGCTTAACAAAGTCGATTCTGAAACAGGTAAAACCGTCTGGAGTACAGGTTATTTTAATGAGGTAAACCTATATCCACCAATAATTAAAGGCAATTATATTTATGCATTTCTTGAGGATAATATTATTCTGTGTTTTGATAAAACTGATGGAAGCATGTTGACCCAAGTTAAAATTGTTTATAATAATGAAAATATGCGCGTAACTTCCGGTTATTATGAGTATGGAAACTATTTTTATTTTGGTTTTGGGAATATAATAACTAGCAGTGATTATTATCTAGCCCGGATTAACATTGATTTATTCGCTAAATCTGTTGATTCAAATATTCAACTACTGGAGCCTGAAATAATATGGCAGAGCCGATTTATCGGACGTATTCATTCAAGGCCAATTGTCTATAATGATGTTGTTTACTGCAATACAATTACGTTTGATCCAGGAATTCCTGTTGAGCTTGCCGGCATTGATATTAATACAAAAAAAGAAGTTTTTTATGACTCAATTGGAGGAGACAGAGATTATATTTATGATCGTGGTTCCGGAAGATACTCACTTTTTGTGAAAGATGATATATTGCACTATTTAAGCATGTCAATTGCGGCTTATGATATTAAAAACTACAATAAACTTTATCACATACTATTTTACAATGATACCCCAAGAGACAAGAATTACGGGGCAAGCTGGTTTTTGAATGCAACTTTTTATAAAAATAATATATATTATACAACCAGAGCTTCAAATATCTTTGGAGAAAAGGATACCCGTAATATATTTTGTATAAATGCAATAAACGGCAGCTTGGTATGGAGCGCTATACCTAAAATATCAGAATCCCTTGGTACGAATCCTGTTATATACGATAACAAAGTTTTTATACCACACATGAACGGTGTAAGGGTATATAATGCCGACACTGGTAAGTTGCTTGGAGTTGAAAAAAGAATTGAAGGGAGTGCTGGGTGCTTTAACCAGCTTTTCGGCAGCATAATGATAACTGTAGAAGACAGCGCCGAGTACCCCGACGGGCAAGTAATTGCTCTTGATTTAAGCAGGGGCGGAGTAATTACGGATGGAAAATTATGAAAAAATGTAAATATTTATTTTTGGTTACCGTTTTAACAGTGTTTGTATTGTTTTCTCTGGCAGCCTGCAACGACGGTAGTAAAAACAGCGATGTTTATTCTGTTGGCAATACTATCGGCTCTCTGACTATTAATGATATTCCAGCCGAATTCAACGGAAAATGGGCCATGGCTTCAGCGTCTGATGATAATACCGGGAAGTTCTATACAGCAGCATATTTCATCATAACACTCTAGCGCTTCACCATCTCCGCAACCCCTGTTACAAGACCGGCAAGGTTTTGTATATCCGAGGGGATTATTATCTTGGTTGCCTGCCCGTCGGCGACTTTTTGAAGGGCTTCCAGGCTCTTTATTTTTATCAACGCCTCGTCGGCGCTGACGGCTTTTATCATGGAAAGACCGTCCGCTGTTGCTTTCTGAATGTTGAGAATCGCCTGCGCCTCGCCTTCCGCCTCGCGTATTGCCGCTTCCTTTGCGGCTTCGGCCTGTAAAATTACCGCGGCCTTATCAGCTTCCGCTTTAAGAATTGCCGAGGCTTTCTGTCCTTCGGCGACAAGTATTGCCGACTGTTTCTCGCCCTCGGCCTTCAGGATCGATTCGCGGCGCTCACGCTCGGCGCGCATCTGCTTCTCCATCGCTTCCTGAATGCTTTTCGGCGGCGATATATTTTTTACCTCTACCCTGTTTACCTTGATGCCCCAGGGATCCGTTGCCTCATCAAGAACAATACGCATGCGGTTATTTATTCTGTCACGGCTTGTCAGGGTTTCATCCAGTTCAAGTTCCCCGATTATGTTTCTTAAAGTGGTAATAGACAGGTTTTCAATGGCATTCATCGGGCTTATTACGCCGTAGGTATACAGTTTAGGGTCTGTTATCTGCAAATAAATAACCGTGTCAATCATCATGGTAACATTATCCTTGGTAATCACCGGCTGGGGATCAAAATCTGCGACCCGTTCCTTCAGCGAAACCTTGCTGGCAATTCGGTCTATGAACGGAAGTTTCAGGTGAATGCCTGTTCCCCAGGTGGCGCAGTAAGCGCCCAGGCGTTCAAGAACATAGGCGTTGGACTGCGAAACAATCCTTACATTGCTTATTATTAAAGCAAGAATAAAAAATCCCAACACAACAAGTACATACGACATGATAAACTCCTTTTAATTAAATATTTGAATTGATGTCCTGGCCTGTTTCAGGCAGGGGCCGGACAATAGCTTTAACGCCCTCAATCCGCACAACTTCACATTTTGTTCCTTCGGCGATTTCACTGTTGTTTTCCGATTTGGCCGACCAGCTCTGGCCTTTAATTTTTACTTCGCCCATTTCAAATTCTCCGATGTTTTTTGTTACAAGAGCGTGGATTCCAATTAAACTGTCTACATTGGTTTTTTCCCTGCCAATTCTTAGTTTTTTTATCGCCAAGGGGCGAGTAAAGAAAAGCAGCACGGAAGAAATCGCGATAAAAATGAGGAGTTGAAAAGGAAGTGATATGTCCAAAAATGAAATAAACACCATAATCAAGGCGGCAATGGCAAACCAGATCGTATAAAGCCCAAGAGTGAAAACCTCTATAAGCGCGAGAATAATGGTCAGGGCCACCCAAATCCACCGGATGGATATGTATCCAAAATCAAACAACATACACTAAAAGTCTATGTCTGTAGGCTTGAATTGTCAACGCGTCTTTTGTCGAGTTTTTCAATCTGTTTTATAAGCGCAGCTAAATCGCGGGACAGCGGAGCCGAAAGCTTATAGCCGCAAAGGTCTGCCGGCAGGGAGAGTTCCATAGCGTGCAGTCCCAGCCTGGCCAGCAGCGGTTTTTCTTCATGGGGGTCGCCCCTCCAGCCGCGCTTAAATGACGAAAGCAATACAGGCGTTTCTTTTCCGTACAATGAATCGCATACAACGGGAAAACCAAGACTTGCGGCATGAACCCTTATCTGGTGGATCCTGCCGGTCGCCGGATATACCGACAACACACTGTAATTTCCGGCGCTGTTCAGCACCTTAAATTGTGTATGCGATTCCTTTCCCCTGTACTTATCGATAATCGTCATGTGCTTTTTATTGCCGTTCGGGACAAGCGGAAGATCGCATGTCATTTCTTCCCAGGCAGGGCGCCCGTGAACAACCGCAATGTAATGTTTTCCTACCTGCCGACTGTTAAAAGCCATTGAAAGCTGCTTATGGGTTTGTGCGTCTTTTGCAAAAGCAACAAGGCCGGACGTTTCCCTGTCTATGCGGTGAACTGTAAATATTTTCGCGTAACTTAAACTGTCTGCAACCAGTTTATCCAGCCTTTGCGCCGAATCGTCCCATCTTTCCCCGCCAACGGAAATCCCCGAAGCCTTGTTTACAACAATGCAGTGGTCATTTTCAAAAACAACAGTAAAGAAAGATGATCTTTTCACTTCAGCAGCAGCTTTCTCACGCTCTTGACTGTTCCCCCGTGGAGCATCGAAACATCGTTTGTAATAATCATGGCAGTGCCGTCAAGGCGTTGAATTTCGCTGATAATTTCCTCTTTTCCTTTCCGGTTGGCAAAAATCTTAAGCACGGTCTTTTCCGAATCCCTGCCGCAGGCTTCCATCGTTGTAACCGCATAACCCTTTTGTCTAAGGCTCTCCGTTACATCCTGCGAGTTGCTCCTGGAAACAATGGTTTCGATAAGCACCTTGCCCATTCCGATACGGGCCTCTATCACAGAACCCATAAACACGCCGAGAGAAAAACCAATGCTGTAGACAATGCCCTTTATCGGCGCTGCCGCCAGTCCCATAATTACCCTGGAAGCGACAAATGTCCACAGTGTAATTTCAACAAAGGAACACATTGTCCCCTCTTTCCGGTACCCCTTGTTTATCAAAATCATTCTCATGGTACTCATCGTTACTTCAATTATCTTGAAGAAAAAGATAAGAAAAAGTTCAAGCGGCGGCGCCGCTGTAATAAAATTAACTATCCATTCGCCCATATTTTCCCCTCCGAGATTGCGGTTAAATTTATCTTATTATAACAATTTCAACCTTTTCTGATATACAGGGGAATGGAGCCTGTTTCCTTGTCGTCCATAAAAAGCACAAAATTCACAACCCCGGAATTTTTAAAATGCAGATTGGAAATTGTAAACACCAGATGCGATACCGCAGAGGCGTTGCCTACTCCCTTTACATCTACATTGCCGCTGATTGCTTCCATACTCATTTCCCCGTCGAGGTCTCTGGTTTCGATGCGGAAGCTGTGGTTTGAAAATTCCCAAATATCAAAACGCAGTCGGATTACAACAGAAAGCTGGGGATGCACACACGGAAAATTGCGGGAAATAATCGTATCGAATGTCCCCACAATAGTCAGTTTGCCGCCGTTTTCCTGGGCAAAATCGCAGAAGGTAAAAAGTTCAATTTTCATTTAATGTCCTTTCTTTAATCATAACACATTGGTATATTTAATGATATGCATGAGAATGGAACCAACTTGAAACTGCTTTTCCATTGTTGCTGCGCCCCCTGTACGCTGGCATGTATTGATCAGCTTCCCGCAAGGGATTTAAGCCTTTTTTGGTACAATCCCAATATTCACCCCTTTACCGAATACTTAAGCCGTCTGAAAACCCTCGAAGCTTTTGCCGCCGCAAATGGTCTGCCGCTGGAAACTGCCGGCGGGTACGGGCTCAAGCCCTTTTTAATTGCCGTTTTTCCGGAAATGGAAAATACATCTGTAAGGCGCCGTTGTGAAATTTGTTACCGTCTAAGGCTGGAAAAGTGCGCACAGTTTGCGGCGGAAAAAGGCTTTGCAGCCATCAGTACAAGCCTGCTTGCCAGTCCCTACCAGGATCACGATGCGATCCGGCGTGCGGGCGAAGATGCGGCGGCAAAATACGGCGTTGATTTTTACTACAGGGATTTCCGCGGCGGCTTTCGCGAGAGTCAGGCAAGGGCGCGTTCCATCGGGTATTATATGCAAAAATACTGCGGCTGTATTTTCAGCGAAGAAGAGCGTTATGCGAAAAAGCCGGAAAAGCGGGAACAAAGTTGAGCGGCAATTCCATTTTTCAGCGGCTGCGGCTGCTCACAGGCGATGAAGGGCTGGAAAAACTCTCCCGTTCCAGCGCGCTGGTTTTTGGCGTTGGCGGCGTTGGAAGCTGGTGCGCTGAGGCTCTGGTTCGCTCCGGTATCGGAGAAATCGGCATTATCGATCCGGACACGGTATGCAAAACAAATATTAATAGGCAGGTGCAGGCAATTGTTTCCACGATTGGGCTTCCAAAGGCCGATGTCTTAAAAAAGCGGCTTCTGGATATAAACCCGGATTGTGATGTTACTTCATGGAATACGGCATTTTGCAGGGAAAACTCCGGAATATTCGGCATTGAAAAAACAGATTATGTGATTGATGCAATCGACAGCATTGAAAATAAACTTGATTTAATAGAAACAGCCTTCGCTGCCGGAGTGAAACTCTTTTCTTCCATGGGCATGGCAAGAAAAGTAGATCCGTCCAGAATCAAAGTGGCGCAGATTTGGGATACTTCGGGCTGTCCGCTGGCGCGGCTTGTGCGCCAGGGCCTGCGTGAACGGGGCTTTTCCGGCAGCTTTACAGCGGTTTACAGCAGCGAACAGATACCGGGCGGCTGGGAAAACGCCGGCGAAGAATACGGAAAAAAAATCATCAATGGGAGTATTGTTACAGTTACCGCTGCTGCCGGCATGTTCCTTGCAGGCCTGGTATTACGCGACATAACAGGGCAGCCATGAGCAGACGTTTTATCAAAAAAGGAAAACCAAAAGAAATAATAAAAAAACTCACCCACAAGGCGGTAATGGAATACTCTCTTGTCAGCGAAGGGGATCGCATACTTATTGCCGTTTCCGGCGGAAAAGATTCTAGCATCCTTGCCTGGGCGCTTTCCATGCTCAGGCCTGCCCTGAAAATAAAGTATGAACTTGCCGCCCTGCACATCTCCACCGACTTTTGCGCCTGCTGCAAAAAATCCGTTCTTTCACAAAATCTGGAAGAATGGGGCATTCCCTTTACGGATTTGTTTGTACCGGTTATCGGCAGGCTGAAAGAGGGAGAAAAAATGAACTGCTACTGGTGTTCTACCCAGCGCCGGACGGAGTTATTAAGGTACGCAGTTTCCAACGGTTTTAATAAAATAGCCCTTGGGCATCACATGGACGACATTGTCGAAACTTTTTTTATGAATCTATGTTCCAAGGGCATAATGGAAACAATGCCGGTGTTTTTAAAGTACAGGAAATTTCCTGTAAGCCTTATTCGCCCTCTGGCGCTTCTAGAAGAAAAGCAGATAATCGCCTGCGCCAATGAGCTTGGCATTTTGAATGCTTCCTGTACCTGCCCTTACGGTATAAACTCGGGGCGCAGGGAAATGCGGAAACGCATCAAAGATTTTACAGAAGGCAGCGGAGAGGTAAAGCGACGCATACTCAATGCTCTTGGCACTGGGGAAAAAAACTATCTTGTGGAATTGTAGACTCTTACAAAAAAAAGTATTATACTTATAATAGAGATATAATATAGCAACTTTGGAGATTTGATGAAAGAAAATATATCGGTGGTTCCCCTTTTATTTAAAAATAATTTGAAATTATCCGCGAAAATGTTTTACGGATTTTTTAAAATGGGCAAAGCCCGTTTCTTCCCGAAACATGATTATAATTACGATCACTTTAAGGACCTTGCCCTGGTTTATTTTAAGCTGACGCCTGCGTGCAACCTTCGATGCGTCATGTGCGGGCAGTTCGGCGACAAGGGCGTAATGAAAGAATGCGTCGGCGAAGAGATAAAAAAAGTTCTGCCAATGGAAACCTGGAAAAAATTCATTGATGAAATCGCACCGCAAAGACCTGTAACCTATATTTGGGGCGGCGAACCCTTCCTTTACAAAGACCTAATCCCGCTTGCCAGATACATGGTGGAGAAGGGCCTTTTTGTAAGCGTTAATACCAACGGCACTTTGATGGAAAAATATGCCGAAGAAATTGTACGCGACAAGTGGAGTACGATTTTTGTTTCGCTGGACGCATTCCGCGATGTTAACGATGAAATGCGCGGTGCAGGTTCCTACGACAAGGTCATCGAAGGGTTTAAGGCAATCAACCGCGAAAAAAAGAAGCAGAAATCCAAAATTCCCTTGCTGGGAATCGTTACGGTTGTTACCAATAAAAATTATTTATATCTGGACGCCCTGGCCGAAGCGAGCAGGGAATACGATATCGATCTGCATATGTTTAACCTTGGGACATATACAAACGACAGCATAGTCGCCGAGCAGCGCCGCTTTATGCTGGAAAAATTCGACACGGATATTGATTGTCTGGAAGCCTATAACACAGGCTACAATCTGGGCATCGACGGTAAAAAGCTGCACGATATTTTACAGAACATACATAAAAAGGATTACGGTCATCCGATGATCACGGTCCCTGCACTTAATCCGGAAAAAATTCACACATATTACGCAGACCTCCAAACTCCGGTACGCAACCACTGTATTGTCCCCTGGTGCCAGGCCAATGTTAACTACAACGGCGATGTTCATTTCTGCGCTGACTACCCCGATTACATTTTAGGCAATATCACGCAGAAGCCTTTTAGGGAAATATTAAACGGAGACCGCGCAAACCGCTTCAGAAAAACCATTCATCAGTGCGATGGCGGTTTATTCCCCGGCTGCCTGCGCTGTTATCAGAACATGCTGTTCGGGAATAAAATTAAAGGCTACTGATTTACATCCGCTGGTTTGTACTAATCCGGATTTATTGTCAGCCGTCTCCAGTTTGCCAAATCATAAATATTATCGCGGACTTGCAGCCATTCATTTGGCCTGATGTTAAACTGATATTCAGGATGCTGGTTAAGCCATGGTAAGTTGGATGATGTTATGATTACTCCGTCTGATTTATCGGCTTCGAGTATTTTGCCAGTCCACGGATTTACCGGATTTTCAACTATACCGTCAAGCGCAATAAGAGGAACATCGGCATTTGTCATAAATATATCGCTGGCTGTCAGGGCTCCCCTGGCATTAAAATCTTTTACCATAAGCAGGGCAGTGTAGACAAAAAGCTGTCTCCCGTTCGGCAGAATAATATTTTCCGGTACATTATATTGCATAATATAGCCGTGATCAGAAACAATAATTATTCTGGTATTATCGAATACATTGTTTTCCTTTAAGAAGTTAAGCCATTTTCCGGTCAAAAGCATTGCCGCCATATTGACATGATACTGGACATCCATGGCAAAAGGGCTGTCACTATAAACAATTGCTTCATTTGTTGGGATATATTCAGGAGCCTGTAAAAAAAATGCTTCATGCGCCAGATCATTGGCAAGCATATTGTAATTGTTTGTATTGTTCTCTGTTATTTCGGTAATGGATGGTAAAATATCCAAAGCTATATAAGTATCCGAAGCCAATGGTATGGGAGCATAACCAGGTATCAGCCATTTACCATTATCATAAATAAAATTCCGCAGAAACAGCGGGGTAAATTTAAAAAGAGAAAACCGGATTAAATGTTGTTTTATTTTTTCACTTATGTTTTCTACCTTGAGTTTTCTGTTTTCTTCAAGCAGCCATTTATTGGTGTACTTGCCAACGATATTTTCTACATTAATTTGCGGATAATCTTCAAAAATACTTAAATCAGGAACCCAGCTGTAATTGGCGTAGGTAGGGTCGGTTATGGACACATCAAAGCCGTTATCCATAAATAATCTGGGCAGCAGTAAAAGAGCCTCGTTGTGTTTATCTTTCAATGCCTGATCTTTTTTTATCTGCATTTGCAGAGGAGTGTATTCATAGCCGCCCAATAGTGAAGAAATCCCATAATTTGTATGCGGTCCAAAAGAAATGGTGTTTTTGTACCAGGTAAAACCGCTGAATGCTTCCCGTAATTCCGGCTTTTCATCCAAAATAGCGGGTAAGTAACCGCCTATTGCCCTGTCAAGCATTATCAATAAAACATTTTTTCCTTTCTTTGAAAACCGATATGCAGGTCTATCCCGGGTAACCCTGTCTCTTGTTAGCTGTAATCGAAAAGAATTAAATTCACTGTAAATGTTAACGCAGTTTATTGTGCCAAACAAGAATAATGCACAAGCGGCTATGGACAAGACAGGCGCCATTGTTCTTCTGTAATAACGAAATAATAAAAGTACCGCTGCAGCGGCGCCGATCATGCCAATAATATTAAAAATTATTGTAATTTTTTCATGAACCGGAGCTGTCGGAAAGGTAAACAGCAATGTAAGAGGACCGTAATTCCTTGGAAAAACAAATACATTTACAATGGCAATGGCGGCAAAAACAGCCGCAATAAAAGATAAAACCATTCTTGCATTTTTGGCGAACATGAAGTATATGCAAACAGGCCATAAAAGAAACAGGCCAAAAGACTGCAATAAAATATTATAAATAAACGGGAAGGGGCTCTCGAAATTTTCAGTATAGGAAAATTCCTGGACCGAAGATGCAATCAATTCAGATGGTATTGTATAGGCGCAAATCAGGAATAATATAATAGATGACAAAATAAATATTGTTGTGCATCCGGTAAAAATCTGTTTTTCTTCTGTTTTAGGAAGAACCTGCATTTTCTTTCCAAAATTTATCTTTTGGATAATATTCCTTATCTTTGTTCTTTGAATAATATTTTTAATCAACGAAAAAATATTGTTGCCGGTCCAGTAAAGCACCATTCCCGATGGGGAATTGTAAAGCAGAACCAGGAATACCGCAGCCATGCCATAAAGCTGGATTTTATCCCTTAAATACAGGCCTTTTGTATAAACAAGCGCTGCTACACAGTTGATTAAGGTCATGGCAATGGGCAGAATGTTAAGCGAAACATTCTTAATCATAAAAAGTGAATCCGGCCTTGCAAGATCTTTTATGGGGCCGAAAGAAACGCCCTTTATTATTTCCAGATTGGAAAGAAAATGATACGCGGCAATAAAAAAGGGTATCTGAATAATTAACGAAATGCTTGATCGCAGGGAATACAGGGGGTGGTATCCCTTTTGCCGGTAATATGTATTAAGGCGCATAAAGCGTTCATCGCCGGAAAAAACGGCCTTTATGTTGCTTACATCCGGCAGCATTGCTTTTTGCGCCTCACGCTCTGAGTTCCGGTGCTTTTCTGCCATGAAGTACAGGGGCAAAGTAAGCATGCTTACGGCAAAAGAAACGCCCAGTACCGACAGGGCCGGATTATTGAAAACACGGAAAAAAAATACATAGGAAAGCTGTATTAGCTGTTCAATGGGATAGATAAGTACAGTATATAAAACACTGGCCATAATTAATTTGCTTCTTTATTTACAGTTTCAATCATAAAATCTGCAATGCGTTTTGCAGATTCCCCCTGGTGCTGCCACATGAGCATTTTTGCTTCCTCCCGGTTTTGCTGCAATGCTGTATCTTGCACCAGACCGGATATGGTTTCCTTAATCGAACCGAGATTTGATTCATTGAATTCCATGCCGACTTTTTTTATAATTTGATAAAAGGACGGCTCATGCTCCAGATTATATGCATCGAAAGGCCGAAAATCCAAAGTTTGAAGACCAAGCAGTACCGGCCTGTCGAACAAAAAAATATAATCAAAAACAATACACGAATAATCTGATATCATAACATCCGATTTACTAAGCGTATTAATATTGTCGTCATTATAATCCCATTCAATATTTGTATTGTTTTTATACCGTTCGACAAGTCTTTCGAGCATCGCTTTTTCTGCGATAGATGACTGGGGGTGAGGCCGTACTATTATGCGCCAGTCTGTATCGGCAAGTGGATCAAGCAGCTTTTCTCCGTATACTTTCAGCAAGCCGGAAGGCCCCCATGTAGGAGATACAAGAACAGTGAAGGGATGGGCTTCTTCTTTTGGGATATTTTTCAGCTCTTCAACATATTTGTCAAAATATGTATTCCCGGCAACAACCAACTGCTTGTTTGGAAGCTTGCGCAGCTTCTCCAAATAACGTATTTCCGGTATTTCATTTTCCCCTGAAAGAAGAACAGAATCATAATAGTCCAGTGAAAAAAGGCGGTACAGCATGGAGCCGCCGACACCATGAAACATGTGGCAATAATGCTTTACTTTTTTTGAACGCTTCCATTGAAGTACATCAAGATCTGTTGTAGTTGCCAAAACAAAGCCGGCGGACAGAAAATTAAGGAAGGCATACGCTTTATTACCTTTGCCGATGAATTTGCTTTTTATATATTTATATTCAGCAGAAAATACCGGATCGTCGCCGGAACTGGCAAGATACAGGACTTCCGTCTCGCGTGATTCAAATTCATCAAGAATGAGCTGGAAAAAAGGCCAGTACCGCCTGTCTTCTGAATAAATTACATAGTTATTCTGTGATTGTTCCGCCTCCGTGCCGCGAAAAAGAAAAACTTTAAGCTTTATGATAAAAGCCCGGAACAGAAAATACCCCACGGTCGCAATGCCTATTGCGATAGAAAAAAGAGCGCTTCCTGTACCGGGATCGATATATAGTGGAAAAAAAACCATTCCCGATGCCCATAACCCCTGGTAGCTTAACCATAAAATATCGTAAAAGAAGAAACAAGTGCTGAAAACGCGATTGTCTTGACAATGTTCATTTTTACATTGTATAATAGGTAAAATGAACAAACCAGGGAGAATTAAAATGAAAAAACTGTTGTACCTGACAGCTTTGCTGACAATACTTGGAACAGCAGCCTCATGTGCCAAAAAGGAATCCAACGAGGTTCTGATTTTTTCCACATCAGAGGATTTCCGTATCGAGTACTTTCAGAAGCGGCTCAGTGAACAATTTCCCCAATACTCTGTGCTGATTAATTACATGACAACGGGAAACCTGGCTGCAAAATTAAAAGCAGAAGGAACAATAACGGATTGCGACATTATCGGTGAGCTGGAATCCTCATATCTTGAAGGCATAATTGACAATCTGGCCGATCTTTCTTCTTACGACAGTTCCGCCTTTTTGGATGAACTGATTCCTGCCCACAAGAAATATATGCCGTTTGTTCTAAGCGTCGGCTGCATTATTGTTAATGAGGGTTTTCTTTCAGCACGAAATGTTGCATTGCCCGGATCGTATCAGGATCTTTTAAAACCGGAATACAGGGGGATGCTTTCCATGCCTAACCCCAAATCATCGGGGACAGGTTATTTCTTCTTGAAAAATCTGGTGAATGTATGGGGAGAAGATGAGGCTTTTGAGTATTTTGATAAATTTGCGGATAACGTATTACAGTTTACCTCGTCGGGCTCCGGCCCCGTAAACGCCCTTATCCAGGGCGAGGCGGGCATTGGCCTTGGACTAACTCTGACTGCGGTAACTGCAATAAACGACAGGGGAGTACCTTTAAGAATAATGTATTTTGAGGAAGGTGCGCCTTATACGGTTTACGGAATGGGCATTATCAAAGGTAAGGAAACCAGAAAAGCTGTACAGGAAGTTTTTGATTTTTATATGAATACACTGACCCGCGAAGACAAAGAGCTTTTTGCCCCGGAGAGAATTCTTAAAATCCAGGAAAACAACATTCCCAATTATCCACGGAATGTCAGGATAGCCGATATGAGGGGAATTGAAAGCCTTTCGGAAAAAGAACGGCTTTTAGAAAGGTGGGCTCATTAGAAACCATAAATGCCTGTTACAACGCTATTAACCAAGCAGTTCCTTGAGCATTTCCAGCCCCTGCCCTATCTCACTGTCGCTGATTGTGTAAGGCGGCAGAAATCGCAGGGTATTCGCGCCGGCGCTCAGCATTAAAAGCCCGCTGCGGTTTTTCGCTCCATCAGCCCTGGCAATCGCGGCTTCCAGCAAGGGCCATGCCTCTGTATCCACATCGACTCCAACCATTAAGCCCTTTCCCCTTACCTCTTTTACTTTTGGGTGGTTTAAGGATTTAATCCCTTCCACAAGCATATTGCCTTTCCGGCTGATTTCCGCGAGAAAAGCCGGATCATCGACAGTGTCAAGAACAACAAGACCGGCGGCGGCAGCGATCGGGTTCCCCCCGAACGTACTGCCATGATCTCCCTGGGAAAAAACGCCTTCGGTTTTTTCTCCGGCAAGGACGGCTCCCGATGGTATTCCACCGGAAAGCCCCTTGGCAAGGGTTACAATGTCGGCTTTAAGCGGCGCGCCGCCGGCCATATATTGCTGGAACGCAAGGAATGTCCCTGTCCTGCCCATACCGCACTGCACCTCGTCGAATATCAGCAGAATATCACGCTGTGCGCATAACCTGGCCGCCGTTTCCAGAAACTCATGTGTCTGGATCTTTATCCCGCTTTCTCCCTGCACAACTTCCACCAAAAGGCCGGCTGTGGTTTTTTCGTCCAGCGCCCTGTCCAGGGCCTGTGGATCAACAGGAATATGAACAAACCCGTCTGTAAAAGGGCTGAAATTTACATGAAATTTATCCTGCCCTGTTGCACTCAGTGTTGTAATTGTCCTGCCGTGGAAACTTCCGTTAAGCGTAACAATGGTATGCCTGCCCGCTCCGTATTTGTTCAGCGAATATTTGCGGGCTATTTTACATGCGCCTTCGTTGGCTTCCGCGCCGGAATTGGCGAGAAAAACCTTTTTCATGCCGCCGGGCGCGCAGGCTTTAACAAGCCTTTGTGCAAAAGCTGAGACAATATCGCTTAGAAAATAATTGCCGGTATGTATTAATTTGGCAGACTGCTGCGCAATTGCATTTACCAGCGGCGGGTAATTGTGCCCAAGGCAGTTAACCGCTATGCCGGAAGTAAAGTCCAGGTATTTTTTACCGTTATTGTCAAAAACCCAGGAACCTTCCCCCTTTACAAGAGTTACCGGCAGTCTGTGGTATGTATCCATAAAAACATCTGTCATACAATACTCCTTCGGGATTACTCAGCCCTTTTATCCAGTTCCGCAGCCAGGCCTTCTTCTCCCATGGCGCGTAATATTGCCGCCGCCCTTTGGTAAGCCTGACGCGACTCTTCTGCCCTGCCGGCTTTCGCAAGCACGTCTCCCATCGCGCGCCAGTCGCTGGCAAGGCCGAAGGAATTTTCCATGCGGCGGTCAAGTTCTATCGCAGACTGAAGCGCGCTCAGCGCACCGTTATAATTGCCGGCAAGAGACCTTATCGACGCGATTAAAAACCAGTCGTAGGCGGCCTGTTCATAAAACCTGCCCCTTTCATGAATTGCAAGAGACCGCCTAACCGAATTTTCGGCTTCGGGGAAACGACCCAGCTCCCGCTGGCAAAGACCCGCTACAAGCCAGGCAAAGGCGACATAGTATTGATCTTTTTTTATCGAGGAAATTTCATGGTTTACTTCGTCCAGCGCCCGCTGGGCGGCTGCATTTCCGGAAAGAAGATTGCCCCTGATTATGTGTACGCGGCTTACGGCCTCAAGTTCGCTATCTTTAATATTCCCGGCCTCGCCAAGGGCCTGCTCCCATTCAGTAAACGCCTCATCTGTCCGGCCAAGGCTCAACAGTACATTACCTTTTGAAAGGCCGGTGCGGATTAACAGGCCCGGATCATCGGCAAGTACCGCCTGGTTCTTGCTTTCATTCAATAAATCCAGAGCCGTTTCTAAATTGCCGCGATCGGATTCCTTATTACCCAGTTCCAGCCAGTATTCGCTGCGCATGCTCAACTCGTTTATCGCGCCCGGTTTTCTGGGCGCCGTGGAGCACGAGGCAAGTACAACTAAAATAAATATTACGCGCAATACCGTGAATTTATTCATTGTCAGAATTCCAAATCCCTAAGTCCTGCACCGCCCGGGCGGGTTTCGATACGCTGCGGTATGCCCCCTCTTAACAGCGGATTGTTTGTCAGGGCTATCAGCACATCCTCGGCAGTCCTAAGGGCAATGTTTAATTCCGACAGCAGCGACGCTATTTGCGGAAGCTGGGCGGGGATAAAGTCGCTTACTTTTTCAAGATTCCCCAGAATGCCGGAAATTGAATCAAGTGAATCGACAAGGTCGGTGTATATAGGCCCGTCGGAATCCAAAATTGACATAACCGTACCCGACGGATCGGAAAGCTTATCCGTAAAATCCCGCAAATTTACAAGGATTGGATCAAGTTCCGCTATAAATATGTTCAGAACACTGCCAAAATCATCAACACGACTGCTAAGGCCGGCTGCTGCTGTTTCAGCGCTGCCGAGGGTCCTTCCCAGACTTGTACGATCGGTTCCTTCGACAGCTTCCTGTAAATCGGAAAGCAGAGTGCCTACAACATTTATTAAATTGTTGATACTGTCGTCCCTTTCCGGCCTTACGGCAAGGCCTGACGCTAACAACCTTCTGCCTGCCGATGAATTTACCGATGGAATATATGACCCTTCCGGCATTTGTTCAGTTCCCACGCCGGGATAAAACATAAACTCATTCCCAAGACCGATTGGATTGACCAAAACTTCAACCAGAGATCCTTCCCTTACACGATCATTGTAAATATCGAATATTGTAAATGTTACTTCAACCCGATCTTCTTCGGTAAGAGTAATGGATTTTACATGTCCGATTGTAAAACCCCTGTGCTGAACTGCCATATTTCCGCTTAAGCCCCTTGCGGAATTAAAATATGTTACATAGTTATAGTCACGGGAAAACCAGCGCTGGCTTCTTCCAAGCATTAAAACGACAAAAATTACGATGGCCAGGGCAAGGATAATTAATGCACCCACAATTTGATCTGCAAAACGAATTGAAAATTTCATGACGCCATTCCCATTTCTACATACCGCCGCAGGCCTTCATCTTCAACAATCTGCTCCTTCGTTGTCCTTAAAAAAATTTGACCGTTCAAAACCATAACTATTATGTCGGCAAGATCCATTACAATTCGCATATCATGACTGACAAAGATAATTGAAACCCCATCATTCTTTTTTTTGCGGACGAGTTCGATAAGCCTTCTTGAAGAGTTTTCATCCAGCGATTCTGTCCACTCATCAAGGTACAGCAGGCCGGGATAACAAAGTATTGCCCGTGCAAAGGCTATCAGCTTTTGTTCCCCCATCGAAAGCCTGGCCGGCCTAATTCCCAGATCCTTCCTGTATCCCACTTCGGCCACCACATCCTCGATCCTGTTTTCCCTTTCTCTTTTGGTCATGGAAGGAAAATGAACACGCAGGGGAAGTTCTAGAATCTGAAACAGGCTCTGGTTTGCCCACAGGGCGGAATCCTGAAAAACCACCGCCCCTTCGCGCCGGAATTCAAGATTTTCTGCACGGTTCATCTGCGCCACATTTTTGCCTCTGAACAGAATTTCACCCTTCTTGGGCACCATAAGCCCCGCCGCTAGTTTAATAACAGAGCTTTTTCCGCCGCCGGACGGCCCCACCAGGGCCGTAGTTTTAGCTTCCTCAAATTCAAATGAAACATCCCTTACAATGTTCCGGTTCTGGGCCGTGAATGTTACATTCCTTAGCTCAATTATTCCCGCCATCACACCATCACAATATAGTATAATACTGATAAAACAATACCAACTACAATACAGCCGGCGAACGCATTGCTGACCGCCCTTAACCCGGCTACCGGAACTTCGGTACTGGCGCGCTCTACGGAAAGCCCCTCGATTACGGCGCCGATTGAAATAATTGCGCCGAATGCAATACTTTTGATGATCGAAATAAGTACGTCCTGAATAACCAGGTATTGCAGCAAATTACTGAAATAATAGTCCACCGGCATCGCGTTGAATATCTGGGCTACAGCAAAGGAGCCGGCAAGGCCGAAAACCGAAAAATAAATATTTAACAGTACCAATGAAATTGTAACTCCCAAAAAGCGGGGTACGGCAAGGTGCTCTATCGGGTCGACTCCCACGGATACATAGGCCTCGACCTCATGGGAGATCACCATTCCCGCGATTTCGGTGGCGATTGCCGTAGCCGAGCGGGCAATTACGATGAAAGCCGTCAGCAGCGGCCCCAGTTCCCTTGTAATAATAATTATGAGGATTGAATATATCAGCTCCTGCTGGGAGATGCTGGCCAGCATGGGAACACCGATTGCGTTAACCGCCGCGCCAATTCCCAATGCCAAAAGAGTTGTAATCCCAATGGCCTGTACAAATGTGAAGAATATCTGCATCGTAAGGATTCTATACGATGCCTGTCCGCTCTTGATAAAAAAGCCCACTCCGCGCAAGGTTCGTGTAAAAAAACCCAGGTTATAGAATAATAATCTTATGCCGGCTGAAGAATTCTTCACAAATTTATTGTATACAATTAATGAAAATTTGGGTATAGTGTTTTACATGTTTTAAGGGAGCTTTTTACTTTGAATATCGTAATTTCGGCGATAATCTGTCTTTGCGCGGTAATTGCGGCGCTGGTTTTATATCTTTCACGAAGGCATTTCAGCTCTCAGATTATGCATTCCCGTACCAGTCAGGCCAGGATTGAGGCGCTGGAAAGCCGTCTGCTTCAGCAGGAATTGCTTGTCTCCCTTACACAAAGTTTTATATCCCTGGAAGAGCCCGGGGTGCTTATCCGCAACGCCCTTATGATGCTGGTCATGTCCATGAAAGCCGGCAGGGCAACCCTTTCATGCATCAACCGTGAAACACAAACTTTAACAATCGACCACGAATGGAGCGATCCCAAACAAAAACTTAAACCGCTTACCGGCCTTAAGATTAATTTTGTCAGCGGAAATATTTTTTACGACACCTTTGTAATCACCGGAGATGTCTGCCTTACCTGTGATAAATCGGAAGACAGTATTAGAATTATGCAAACCATGGGGTTAACCGGCCTGAAAGGCGCTGTTTATGTGCCTGTTAACATATATGGTAAATTCTGGGGAATTCTCGGAATAGAACAGTACAATGATGAACACAGTCTGATAAAAAGCGATTCCCAGATTTTAAAACTTGCAGCTGATGCCGTAGCCAGTCTGCTTATAAGGGCCGAGGCTGAAAAAATTCTTGTTCTATCCAAGGAACAGGCAGAAATTTCCAACCAGGCAAAAACATATTTCCTTTCGCGCATGAGCCATGAAATGCGCACTCCCCTGAACGCCGTTATAGGAATGACCACCATCGCCAGGAACTCAAATGATCAAGACAAAATGGAATACTGCCTTAATAAAATCAACGAGGCTTCCCTGCATCTGCTGGGAGTTATAAATGATATTCTTGACATGTCAAAAATTGAGGCCGGCAAATTTGAACTTTCAACGATGGAATTTGATTTTATCAGAATGATAAAGCGCGTAACGGATATGTTTGGCTTTAAGGCGAATGAAAAGCACCAGACATTGCATATAAAACTCGACCCTTCCATTCCCCGCAGAATTGTCGCTGATGAACAGCGCCTGGCTCAGGTACTGACCAATTTACTGTCTAACGCGATTAAATTTACCCCGGAGGAAGGAAACATTACCCTGTCCGTTCAAATGGCAGAAAACAGCGACAGGCGCTGTACAATTCTTTTTAATGTAATCGATTCGGGAATTGGCATAACGGAGGAACAGAGAGAGCATCTTTTCTCCCCCTTTGAACAGGCAGACGGGAGCATTTCCCGGCGTTTTGGCGGTACAGGCCTTGGCTTGTCAATTACAAAAAACATCGTGGAACTTATGGGCGGCGAGATATGGATAAAATCCGAGCCGGGCAAGGGCTCTACATTTGCTTTTGAACTGTCATTTGAACAGGGAAAACCGGTACAGAATAAAGTTACGGGAAAAATAGCGTGGGAAAAACTGCGAATCCTTGTGGTAGACGATTCAAGGGAAGTCCTTGAGTACTTTATGCAATACGCGGAACAAAATAAAATGCAGTGCACCACCGCCGAAGACGGCATACAGGCCTGCAAACTTATGGAAAAATCGGAGGAGCCGCTGTTCGACATTGCTTTTATCGACTGGAAGATGCCGAATATGAGCGGCACGGAGTTATGCAAGAAAATAAAAGAGCGTTTCGATAAAAAAATATGCGTAATAATGATTTCCGCCTCGGAGTGGGACATTATTGAAGAAGAGGCCAAAGATGCCGGCGTCGACTGCTTTATTCCCAAGCCTCTTTTTTCAACCGTAATAACGGAAACCATAGAACGCTTGCTGGCAGAAACCGGCAAAACCAGCACTGAAAAAACCGAAGACAGTATCGAAAATATTTTTACAGGTCATTCCATTCTTGTCGCGGAAGATGTGGAAATAAACCGGGAAATAATTCTTTCAATACTGGAAGAAACAGGCGTAACTATTGATTTTGCAGATAACGGAAAAACGGCATACGATCTGTTCGGTGAAAATCCGGAAAAATACGAGATGATATTAATGGACATTCATATGCCCGAAATGGACGGTTATGAAACAACAACCAAAATTCGCGCGTTGAACAACAAGGGGAAAAATGTTCCTATAGTCGCCATGACGGCGAATGTATTTAAGGATGATATCGAAAAATGTCTTGCCAGGGGAATGAACGATCATTTGGGCAAGCCGGTGGATTTTGAAGAACTTTTTAAGAGGCTGAAAAAATATCTTCTTAACAAAGATAACTGACAACGGGCGCCATGCAGGCTTCCCTGCGTGATGTGTAATGGGCGGCGTTTTCGGCAAACAGATTGTTTCCCTGGGTATCGATACTTACAATCAGGGGGCCGAAAGCGCTTACTTCCATTACCCATATACATTCGCCCATGCCCAGCTCGCGCCAAAAGACATTTTCGATCCCTGTTACCTGGGCCGCCCCAAGCGCCGCGCAGCCCCCAGGGTAAACACAGTGAAGCGCCCCGTATTTCCGGCAGGCTTCGGCTGTTTTCCCTCCCATGCCGCCCTTGCCTATCATCAATTTTACTCCGGTTTTTTCGATAAAATCCCCCGCCCATTTTTCCATGCGTATGGACGTTGTCGGCCCTATCGAAACAAGCTCGTGCCGCCCGGGATATTCGCCGCTTTCCCTTACGATGGGTCCGGCATGGAAAATAACGCCGCCTGATAAATTGCAGGGGCACTGTGTACCCCGTGCAACTCTGCTGAATACCTCATCCCTTCCGGTTGCCAGCTTTCCGTTCAGGTACACGATGTCGCCAATTTTTAAACCGCGGATTACTTCATCACAAAGCGGGGTGTTAATGGTCTTTATCACAGCGAAGCCCCCTGATATAAGGGCATCGTATATGAAAGATCGCTTGCCAGGCGGATAACGCCGCGCCTGTGTATATAACACGAAATATTTACGGCGCAGGAAATTGTGGCAATGTGCCTGCCGGATGTTTCGATATGCACAGCCATTGCCGCCTGATTGCCGCGAAGCCCCTGGGCGCCCATTCCAAGGCCGTTAAGACCGTCCAGAATAAGCCGCTCAAGTTCCGCCCCCCGGGGATGGCGGTGGCAGGTACCCAATTGCCTTAGGCAGGCTTTTTTTGAAAGGACTGCGGCGTTTTCTACATTGTGCCCCAGGCCGATTCCGACAATCAGCGGCGGACATGCGTTTACGCCAGCGCCGGTTACAACATCAAACACAAAGGGGACTATAGCTTCGTACCCGTCCGAGGGCTTAAAGACCTTTGCCGCTCCGGGCAGGGAGCAGCCTGCGCCGGAAAGGTACAGGGTTATTTCCATTTCGGACGAATCAGGCTCAATGTCCCAGTGAATCCAGGGGATACGTTCCGCAGTATTGTCGCCTGAATTTTTTTCATCAAAATAATTAACCGCATTCGGCCTTAACGGTACACTTTTTGTCGCCCGGCGCACCGCCTCGGCAAGGACTGCGGCGGTAATATCCAGATACGGAAAAGAAGTTCCGGCTTTTATATAAAAATGCGGCAGCCCCGTATCCTGACAGCATGGCCGCCCAAGTTCACGGGCCTTCTGCAAATTATCAAAATAGCTGTCGTAGATTGCCCTTTGTACCGGAGAATCCTCACTATCCCGCATTTGTTGTAACCGCCCGTATACGTCATCGGGTAGGCGGACACAGGCCAAGGCGATGAATTTTTCAATTATGGAAATGAATTGTTCTTTTGTACCGGGGCTATTTTCCATATTCCTAAAGTTGATATATAATAACACAGGAGAAGATATTATGACACCACGAAAAATTATTATCATCGGAGCCGCAGGACGGGACTTCCACAATTTTAACACTTACTATCGCAGCAACGAAAATTATTCGGTTGTTGCTTTCACCGCAGCTCAAATACCAGACATAGCCGGCAGAAAGTACCCGGCAGAGCTGGCCGGGTCTTTATACCTTAAGGGCATACCAATCTACGAGCAGAACGATTTAGAACGGCTCATCAAAGAACTGGATGCGGACGAATGTGTCTTTTCATACAGCGATGTAACATATTCGACAGTAATGGGTATCGGTGCGATGGTAAATGCCGCCGGCGCCGATTTTTCGCTGCTTGGGCACAAAAACACAATGATTAAAAGCACCAAGCCCGTAATCGCTGTAGGCGCTATCAGAACAGGCTGCGGAAAGAGCCAGACATCGCGCCGCATCGCCGAAGCGCTGATGGCAAAAAACTTAAAAGTGATAGCAATCCGCCACCCAATGCCCTATGGCGACCTTGTTGCCCAGAAAGTACAGCGCTTCGCCGCCATTGAGGATCTGGAAAAGCATAAATGCACCATCGAAGAAATGGAAGAATACGAGCCGCACATAACACGCGGAAATGTTATCTATGCCGGCGTTGACTACGAGGCGATCCTCCGCGCCGCAGAAAATGATCCCAAGGGCTGTGATGTGATACTGTGGGACGGGGGAAACAATGATTTCCCGTTTTACAAACCCGATTTAATGGTAACAGTAGTTGATCCGCACAGGCCGGGACATGAGCTTTCTTATTATCCTGGTGAAATTACACTGCGCCTGGCCGACGTGGTTGTGATAAATAAAATAGACAGCGCCGGTTTTGATGATATTCAGACAGTCAGAAATAACATAGAAAAGATAAACCCAAGGGCGACAGTTGTAGATGCCGCATCGACCATTAGCGTAGACAAACCCGAAGTAATCCGCGGCAAGCGCGTGCTGGTTATCGAAGACGGCCCGACACTTACCCACGGCGAAATGAAAATAGGAGCCGGCATTGTGGCAGCCAGGCGCTTTGGGGCGGCCGAAATAATCGACCCGCGCCCCTATTTGGCAGGCAAGTTAGTCGAAACCTTCCGCACCTATCCCAATATCGGCAGGCTGCTTCCGGCCATGGGCTATGGTGAACAGCAGATGAAGGATTTAGCCGCCACCATCGAGAAAACCGACTGCGATTCGGTAATTATTGCCACGCCGATAGACCTGCAGCGCGTAATAAAGATAAACAAACCCTGCACACGGGTGGAGTACAGCCTGCAGGAAATCGGCCGCCCGAACATGGACGATGTATTGGAAAAGTTTATAGGTAAAAGGTAAAGCACAGGGGGCATGCAATCAGGAAACAGCAGACAACCAGTCAATTAGACTGACCTGCTGTATGCCCTTGTGATCGATTGAGAAATCGTCCAATGTAAGAAGATATTTCGGGTAATTATCCTCAATCTGCTTGAACGAACTAAGTTCACGTTCCAGGGTGCTATCGTCTAACACTGATGCTGAAACCTGATAATATTCGGTTTTTTTATCACGAACGGCGATAAAATCAATCTCTGTACCTCGTCCCGATTTACCAATATTGATGGTATATCCGCGCCTTAAAAGCTCTAAAAAAACGATATTTTCAAGCTGATGTCCAATGTCCCTGTTTTTTGCTCCCAGTATCATGTTTCGCAAACCTGTATCGCAGATATAATATTTGCTTTCGGACTTCAGGTGCATTTTCCCCTTAATATCATACCTGTTAACTTTATAAAAAAGGTATGCGTCGGTCAGCGCTTCCAAATAAGTTTCGACCGTAGCTGAACCTGTCGGGCGGCCGCTTGAACTGAGCGTATCGGCAATTTTCTTTGCAGAAACCGGACTTCCTATGTTACTGGCCAGAAAACTTGTTATTGATTTTACCAGTGTTGCATTTTTTAGATCTTTATTTGTTATGACATCTTTGACCAGAACAGTGTTGTAAATCCCTTCCAAATACTGGCTGTGCGCCAATGAATTATCCACAAGGCGGGCGGCGTAAGGAAACGCACCCATGTTTAGATACTGATTAAAGCGCTCATGTTTATCAGGGATTTTTATTAAATCGCCAAATTCAACAAAGGAAAGGGGAAGCATATCAATTTCTATATAACGGCCGGCGAGTTTGGTAGCAAGTTCGCCCGAAAGCATATATGCGTTTGAACCAGTTAGGTACATATCCAGATTCTTTTTTAGATAAAGACTCGAAACGGCCTTTTCATAATTCCTGCAGTTTTGTATTTCATCAATAAAAACATACATCAATTTATCTTTAATGCTGCGGGCTTTTACATAATCGTGCAGTTTTTTATAGTCTAGAAGATCGGAAAAATCTTCATCTTCCAGATTGACAGATATAATTTGGTCATTGGAAACACCGTCGGCCTTAAGCTGCTCGATATATAATTCAAACAATGTCGACTTGCCGCATCTGCGGACACCGGTAATGACTTTTATCATTTTCTCGTCACGCCACATGTCAAGCTGATCCATGTATGATTTTCGATTTATCAGTTTATCCATTGTAAAATTCTCCTTTTTTTATTATAATAAATACATGTAAATATTGCAAGTATTTATTGAAATGAAAAAATATTTGTAACTGGAAAAATATCTTCGACTTTCAGACAGTGCGGTCTAAGTCCCCTGCCCCCCCTAGGAATTATCCTTAGGCATATATTTCTGCTGCCATAGTTTGGGAAAAGCAATGGCTTTCTGCCGATAAAGTATAAGGACATTAGCAAACTTTCATGAAAAAGACTGAGAAAGCCCAAAAAAGGCAAAAAACAACGAAAATTGGCAAGGCTTCGTCTTCAACTGCGAAAAAAAAGCCCAAGCCCCGCCCTGCCTTTAAGAAAACCCGGAAAAAAAGAACCGGAGACGGCCTTTTGGCGCTTTTTCTGGCTGGCGGGATAATACTTTTTTCGTCACTGATATCAATTGCGGTAATTATTACCCATTCAAGTGTAAATAAACTGACAAGGGAAACCCCTGCCCAGGAAATTGACCTGCCGGTGCAGGCAATAACGCCTCCGCAAGAGGTTACCGCGGCCGCTCCTTCAAGCTCTGTCCCCACGTCAAGCTCTGTCCCCAGGTCAGCGCCTGCTGCCACGCCGAGCTCTGTCCCTACGACGGCGCCCACTGCCCAGCCGAGCTCTGTCCCCACGACGGCGCCTTCTACCCCGCCGAGCTCCGTCCCCACGTCAAGCTCTGTCCCCAGGTCAGCGCCTGCTGCCCCGGCGAGCTCTGTCCCCAGGTCAAGCTCTGTCCCCAGGTCAGCGCCTGCTGCCCCGGCGAGCTCTGTCCCCACGCCAAGCTCTGTCCCCACAGCAGCGCCTGCTGCCCCGCCGAGCTCTATCCCTACAGCAGCCCCAGCTGCCCAGCCGAGCTCTGTCCCCAGGTCAGCGCCTGCTGCCCCGTCAAGCTCTGTCCCCAGGTCAGCGCCTGCTACCCAGCCGAGCTCTGTCCCCAGGGCTACCCCTGCTACCCCGTCGAGCTCTGTCCCCAGGGCAGTGCCCACTACAGCCATCATCGAGCGTCCGCCGGAAAACCTTGGCACCCTGGTATTTATAATCGACGACGCGGGCAACAATTTATACGAACTGGAGCCCTTTCTCAGATTCCCGGGCCCCTTGACCATTGCCGTCCTGCCCGGCCTGCCCCATTCGGCCGAAGCCGCCCGCCTGATAAGAGCCGCCGGCAAGGAAGTATTCCTGCACCAGCCCATGGAAGCCATTGGTGGGCAAAATCCGGGGCCGGGGGCGATTTATTCGGGAATGAGCGCCGAAGAAATCCGCGGGATTCTCGCGCGAAATATCTCTGAAATCGGACCTGTTGCGGGTATCAATAACCATCAGGGCTCGAAAATCACGATGGACGAAATTGCAATGGAAACCGTACTGGCCTTTTGCCGTGAACAGGGGTTGTTTTTTCTGGATTCCAGAACCACAAACGAAACCGCCGCTCCCATTGTCGCAAAGCGCCTTGGCATTAAAATCGGCGAGAGGGATATTTTTGTTGACAACGAACAGAGCAGGGCGTCGATGGAAAATTACATCAGGGAAGGCCTAACACGGGCAAGGGACAGGGGAAGCGCTGTAATGATAGGGCACACATGGTCGCCGCAGTTGGCGCCGGCATTAAGCGAGCTTTATCCCCAGTTGACAAAACAGGGCTATTCTTTTTCATCTGCTTCCAACTTGATTTCCGGCAGGGTAAGATGATAGAACATGAAAGTTCTCGGAATTGAAACTTCCTGCGATGAATGCGCCGCCGCCGTTGTCGAAAGCGGCGAAAAAATACTTTCCAATGTAATTGCCACACAGATACCCTTTCATTCCATCTATAACGGAGTGGTACCCGAAATTGCCAGCCGCAAGCATACCGAATGGATATATGCGGTAGTAAAAGAGGCTTTGGACAGGGCCGGTCTTGGGATAAACGATATTGATGCTGTGGCGGTTACCAGCCGCCCGGGGCTGTTGGGCTCCCTGCTGGTAGGACTTTCATTTGCAAAGGCATTTGCCTGGGCGCGTAACATTCCATATATCACCGTAGACCACATGCTGGCACATCTTTACGCGCCGCGTCTGTTATGCGAAACAAATGTCGAATACCCGTTTTTGGGACTGCTGGTTTCGGGGGGGCACACCATTATCTGCCGCGCCGATAATTTTGACGACATTACCGTACTTGGCACCACAATCGACGATGCCGCCGGCGAGGCATTTGACAAAGTCGCCAAATATTACGGCTTCGGCTATCCCGGCGGCGCGGTAATAGATAAAATGTCGCGCAGCGGAGACAGCGGGGCTTTTAATTTCCCCCTGCCCTCTTTACATAAGGGCGATCACCGCTACGATGTCTCGTATTCAGGACTTAAAACCGCCGCCGTTAATCACCCTGAATTGTTCAGGGTTAAAAAAGAAACGATTAAAAACGAAGATATCGCCGCATCTTTTCAGAAGGCGGCGGTGGATATCCTGTTACGCGCTTTGTTGAACGCCGCCGAGGACACCGGCCTTTCCACAATCGTCGCCGGAGGCGGCGTTGCCGCCAACTCGTATCTGCGAAACTGCCTGGCGCAGCATCAGGAGCTAAACTGCATCTTCCCGCCGCTGGAACTCTGCGGCGACAACGCCGCCATGATAGCAGGCATCGGCTATCACTACCTTGCCAGGGGCGAACGATCGCCGCTTAATGCCCTCGCCTCGGCGCGGGTAGTAGGCTTCAAGAAAAAATACCCATAAAACATGTTTATCTTTTCTAGTATCATGTAACCATTGTAATTACGGAAACAATTCTTTTTATTTTACCACGAACCACACCAACAACACTAACGATTAGCTAGAAAAAACATTATGCGAACAAGAAAAAGCAGCTATATTTCTTTGAAATACTTGTATTTTATGGTACATTAAAAACATAAAACAACAAGTTCGTGTTGGCGCCAAGTTAATGCACGGTGAAACCGTGTGTATGGATAATCTAACACGGCGTGGCGCACAGTAAGGATAAAAAGATGAGTAAATGCACGAAGGCTTCAGCCTGAGTAGTGCGCCCGGCATCGTGAGGTTAGTGGTAAAAAATGTTGTAATATTCTAATGTTACGACGAACTAGTTCTGTTCTTTTTTTTCATTACCCTTCTGTATCTTTAATAAACCCTTGGACAGATCCAGCAGATAATCCTTTAATGGCGTATCCATTTGCCGGAAAATATCAATTAAATTTTCAAGCTGAAGATCCGGCGGAGGAGCGGTAAACATATCTCCTTCTCCGGTCAAAAGCCAGTTTTTACATACATTGAATTCGGTAGTAATAAGCTGAATTGTCCTTTCATTAACACTTCTGTTTCCCAATTCAATATCGCCCAGTAAAGATTGACTTATATATACCCGTTTGGCAAAATCCCTTTGTGAAATATTAAGCGTTTCCCTGATCAGTTTTATTCTGTCCCTCACCTCACCGGCCATTTTCCAATGATAGATGAAAAATCCTGTCCTCATCAATACTTGCGTTGACGGCTGGTTTTGTGGTTGATATAATCTCATCAAACCTTTCACCAATTAAACAAAACAGGAGAAAGATATGGGCAAGGAACCACAGATTGCTGAATTACAGGAAATCTATCACAAGATGGATTGGGAAGGCAGGAAGAAAATGGTAAGCGCGGCCTCGGAATTACTTAATGTCCAGAAAACTCTGGAAGGCATGGAATTGATGAGCAACTCTGATACTCAAATCCCGGCTGAAAAGGGAACTGTGGAAATTAAACCTAAGACACGCGTTCTTGTCCGCTGCCTTGTTATAGGGCTTTTGCTTTTGTTTACAGCCATTGTCTTTTGGGTAACATTGATAAACCCGGCCCTGCTCATGCTCGGCAGCACTCCTCTGGTAATGCTGCGAATTATAATAACCGCCATTTGCGGTATGGTCTGCATTGGCTCCGGTCTTGTGTGGTTTATGCTGCGGAAATTCACAGTATTAAGCATGTTTCTTGCCATAGGCGCGGGAGTTTTGTGCGCCGAGCCCGGCGTTATCACCGACCTTATCGGAATATCCATTGTTATACTGATTTTTACTGTCCAGATTATCCTCTGGAAGCGTGGGAAAATAAGGCTGGCAGTTTAAGCCGGCTCAATTATTCTCCGCCCCAACTATATAACTATCATTTTTTCTCTTGACAACTCATTTTGCGGTTGATACAATGACCGCAATATTGCAGTCATGACTGTGGCCGCAATATAAAATGTGATGGACAAGGGTGGATACAATGGAAATTGGCAATTATATCAAAGAAATCGTGGCGTTCTCCTTCATGGCCGTTATTATTGTATTTTTTCTAATCGTCATCAAAAAGAAATAAACTCGTAAAAGAAGGAGATGGGTATGCACAAGAAATTGTATATAATTGCCATTGTGCTGGCGACAGTCGTTTTCGTGGCAGCGGCTGTAATTCATCAGTGCGGGTAAAAGGGATTAAAAAGCAGCCTATTTGAATCTCTGTTTAAGCTGGGAAAGATATTTTTCCGCAACAGCTGGATCGTCCGCTTCTTTTTCGTCTGAATGGTATTTGATAAGATGCGCGGGGATTTCAGCCAGAAATGGTGAGGGTTCACACACGATTGTGTTTTGAAGCCGCCGGCGATTTTTGCAGCTTGTGATGTATAATTTTTCCCTGGCCCGCGTTATTGCGACATAGAAAAGCCGTCTTTCTTCTTCGATACTTCCTGCCTCGTCGCCGTTTTCCCCGGCTTCGATACTGCGCTCATGCGGGATTAATCCCTTCTCCGCGCCGGCAATAAAAACCACGGCGAACTCAAGGCCTTTCGCCGCATGAATGGTAGAAAGGCTTACCTTGCCGGAGAGGTCGTCCTGGCCGTCGTCCCTTGTTATCAGGCTGATCCGGTTAAGCCAGGGATAAAGCCCGGTATCAAGGTTGTCCGGATCCCTCTCCCAGTTTTCAATCATTCTGATAAAGTATTCGATGTTATTGTATTTCCAGCGCGCCTTTTTTTCTTCCTTACCGTGTTCTGTGACAAGGTGTCCCCAGTAATCAATTTCGTCGATTAAGGCGCGTACTTTTTGTGAAAGCAGCCACGGCCGGCCTGGTTCACTCTTGCGTTCCAGCATTGCCGCCCTGAAACTTTCGATTAGACCGTTAAATTCTTCAAGTTCCGTCATCGCCTTTTTTTCCGGCAATAGAGTCTGCTGCCCCTGTGTGCGGGCATAATTCAGCCGCATGAGCGCATCGCGAATACTGGAATTGTTTTTACCGGCAATGCCGCTTAAAGCGGCGACAGTGGTTTTTCCAATTCCCCTCCGGGGCGTATTGATAATCCGCAGAAGACTTACATCATCATCGGGGTTTGCTATTACCCTTAAATATGAAATGACATCTTTAATCTCTTTAAGCTGAAAGAAACTTGTTCCTCCCGAAACCTTGTACGGAATATCATGCGCGGCAAGGGCTTCTTCAATATTACGCGCCATGGAGTTAGTTCTTGTTAAAATGCCGAATTCATGGTACTTAAAACTTTCCATGATAACAAGCCGCCTGATCTGCGATGCGATAAAAGCAGCCTCCGCATTTTCATTTTCAGGGTGAAAAAGCTCTACCGGCCTGCCGCCTTCCTTCCCGGTCCAGAGTATTTTTTCCTTACGGCTGGCATTATGCGAAATAACGCCGTTGGCCGCCTCCAGAATGGTGGTGGTGGAGCGGTAGTTCTGCTCCAGCTTGATTTCGACCGCTCCTGGAAAATCTTTTTCAAACATCAGCAAGTTTTCGTAATTTGCGCCCCGCCATGAATATATCGACTGGTCATCGTCGCCCACTACGCAAAGATTTGCATTTTCACCGCCGGCCAAAAGGCGCAGCAGCTTGTACTGAATAAGGCTTGTGTCCTGAAACTCATCTACCATTATGTAGCGGTAACGCCGGCGGTACTTTTCCAGCGCATCACTGTTTTTTTCAAAAAATTTAAGCGGAATGCACAGAAGATCGTCAAAATCAACGGCATTGTATACCTTTAAGCCCTGCTGATACTCATCATACACAGGTTTCAGATCGCTGCCTGCCGCATCTTTCCATTTGACCAGCCCTGTCTTGATACCGGAAAAAAGCTGGCTGACAGCGTAGAGGTCGACTTTCTGTGAAGACATTCTGCATTCACGTAGGCTTTCCTTGATCAGCGCCCTCTTGTCTGTTTCATCATAAATGGAAAAATTTTTTCTGTAGCCAAGTGATTCCGCTTCTTCCCTGATTATTTTAAGTCCAAAAGCATGAAAAGTGCTTACCGTAAGGCTTTGCAGTTTCTTTTCGGTAAGTTCCTTTACCCTTGTTTCCATTTCCCTGGCGGCCTTGTTTGTAAAGGTGAGCGCAAGTATTGCAGACTGAGGTATTCCCTTTTTTAACATGTGGGCAATTCTGTATGTAATGACCCTGGTTTTTCCCGATCCGGCTCCAGCCAGGATCAATACCGGTCCGTCAATGGCGCATACCGCCTGCTGCTGCGGTGGGTTTAGATCCGCCTTAATGTTGAGCTTCGACAATGCAACTCCCCCACGTAAAGTTTAATTTAACTTATTATTATCTAACAGTTAAATATTTACATTATTTTTACCACTAACCTCACTAACCAACACGAACTTGCTGTTAGAAAACTCATTTCTACCTTCTAACACCATGAAATTAAGAAAAATCATAAAGGTCATTTAACAATATCGAACTAATGGTTAGTATCGTTCGTGTGGTTCGTGGTGAAAAAAACAAAGAATTTGATATTACAACATGCTAGATTTCCTATAAAAGTCGCGCAATGGCTTTTCCGGCTTTTCCGCGGTGGCTAATCCGGTTTTTTTCTTCATCGGAAAGCTCGGCGACCGTACGTCCAAGTTCCGGTATTAAAAGAACAGGATCGTAGCCAAAACCGCCGCTCCCCCTTGCGGCATCCACTCCTTTTACAATTTCCCCTTCCAATGTTTCCTGAACAAGATAATAACAATCTTCGCTGAACAACAGAACCATGGCGCATACAAAGCGGGCGCTTCGCTGCTGGTTTGCGCCTAACTCATCGAGCAATAGGGCATAACGCTGCGGGCTTGTCAATTTTGTGCCGGACACCTCCCCCGCCGGCCCTGCGTACCGCGCTGAATAAATGCCCGGCCTGCCCCCAAGGGCATCAACACACAGACCCGAATCATCTGCAAGCACCGGATCGCCTTTGCGGTAGCCGGCAGGGCTGCGCTCACAGAGAAGCCTGTGCAAAGCCCTTGCCTTCAATAGCGCGTTTTCGTGGAAAGTGTTCCCTGTTTCGGCAGGATCAAATTCAAGCCCCGCCTCGGAGGGAATTATCAGTTTTACACCAAGAATCGCTTCCAGCTCAGTCTTTTTATGCGCATTGCCCGAGGCAAACCAGATATTCATGGACTTCATCATAGCACTATTAAACCCAGTCTTCAACCTTTATGCCTTTTATTCTGGAAAAGTGCTTAATGTTATGTGTAACAAGTATTGCTTTTTTCAATATGGCGGCGGCAGCTATCAATATATCCATATCTCCAAGAGGTGTTCCTGATTTCTCAAGCTCCAAACGTATTTTTCCATAAAGCTCCGATTGAGATTTATCAAAATCAATTATCGAGCACTTTCCAATAATGGAACGGACTTCATTAAAAAGCCTATCTGATCCCTTCTTCTCCAGCCCATAAAATAATTCGGCATAGGTGATGGCGCTGATATATATTTCATCATCTTCGTGCATTATAAGTTTTTTTATTACAGAAGAATTTTTCCTTACAATTTGACTTACCGTGTCGGTATCTAGCATATAAATCATAGATTGATCTTACGGGGTTTGTCTTTCAATTTTTCCCTGTATGCAGAAAAATCAGGATCGCCTTTGAAATCCCTGAATATATCGGCCCAGGTTTTGAATGGTTTTTCCGAAAGTATTACCTCTCCTTTTTCTTTTTTAATATAAACTTCGCCGGTTTTGAACCTGAATTCCAGAGGAAGCCTTACGGCCTGCGACCTGCCGCTGGTAAATATTTTTGCAGTTTTTGCCACTTTTCATCCCCCTATCATCGGTATATACCAAAAGATATATCAATAAAACAGAAATGTCAAGGCAAAATCCCGTCATTTGACTAAGAAAAAAATCCCCTGTAGAATTAAACAAAGGAGCAAATGATGAAGCAAGTGCAAACCAGCGCCGCTCCGGCGGCTATTGGGCCCTATTCGCAGGGTTTTATAAGCGGAAATCACGTATTCACATCCGGGCAAATCCCGATTTCGGTTGGAACCAGCGAAGTTGTTGGAGCAGAGATCGCGGAACAGACAGAGCAGGTTATTAAAAACCTGAAAGCGGTTTTGGAAGCCGCGGGTTCTTCAATTTCAAAAGTCGTAAAGACAACCTGTTTTCTGGCAAACATGGGTGATTTTGCCGCTTTTAACGAGGTCTACGCAAAACACTTTACAGGCAAGCCTGCCCGTTCTACCGTGGCTGTCAAGGATCTTCCCAGAAGTGTTCTTGTAGAAATAGAGGCTATCGCCGAAATCGGATAGTTTTCAAGTGAGGTAAAAAAATCAGAGAGCCGGTTAAGTGGGCGCGAAATGAAATGCCCAAAACTGATTGTTCCAAAAGCCTCTCCTTGATGTCGCAGGCGGAAGTGGAAGCGGTCTGCTGTTTTCACAAGGGTTTTCCCCAATACACCGAAACTCCGCTTGTAAATTTATCCCGCCTCGCCGAATATGCCGGTGTTAAAGGTATTTATGTTAAAGATGAATCCTTGCGCTTTGGATTAAATGCCTTCAAGGTGCTTGGCGGCTCTTACGCCATCGCGAAATATATTTCCAAACGGCTTGGAACCGCCGCCGTCAGTTATGATACCCTTGTTTCCGATGAAACCAAGCGTAAGTTAGGCGACATCACTTTTTATGCCGCGACCGACGGCAACCACGGAAGGGGCGTCGCCTGGGCGGCAAACAGGCTTAGGCAAAAGTCGGTAATTCTGATGCCAAAGGGTTCTTCGCAGGCACGTTTACAGAATATCATTAACGAAGGGGCGGACGCTTTTATCACAGATCTTAATTACGATGACGCTGTAAGGCTGGCCGGTGAAAAAGCATCAAAGGATCCCAACGGAGTTATTGTGCAGGATACTGCCTGGGAAGGCTATGAGGAAATACCCGGCTGGGTCATGCAGGGTTACGGCACAATGGCAGGTGAAGCCGCCTTACAGTTAAAAGAAATGGGTGTACAGCGGCCTACACATATTTTTGTCCAGGCCGGAGTCGGCTCCCTGGCCGGTGCCGTTATCGGCTATTTCGCAAACCTTTTCCCTGAAAATCCGCCGGTTATGGCAGTTGTGGAAGCGGACGCCGCTGACTGCCTGTATATCTCCAGCCTTGCCGGCAAACTTCTCGCTGTAAAGGGAAATCTTTCGACCATTATGGCAGGCCTCGCCTGCGGCGAAGGGAACTCCATTTCCTGGGAAATCTTAAAAAATTACGCGCAATTTTTTGTCTCTGTGCCGGACTGGGCCGCTTCCAGGGGAATGAGGGTGCTTGCATCCCCCTTAAGGGGAGACAGCAGAGTAATTTCCGGAGAATCCGGCGCCGTAACAGCCGGCCTGCTTTACACAATTCTTAAAGACGGCGAATACAGTGATCTGCGAGAAGCAATGGGGATAAATTCCGAATCGACGGTTTTGCTTTTCAGTACCGAGGGTGATACCGATCCGGAAAAATATCTTGATGTAGTCTGGGACGGAGAGCTTCCCAGCTTAAGCGTTTAGGAGGTAATATGCCTGATTTTGCTGCAATTAAAAAAGCTGCACAAGGATACAGTGGAGCAATGACAAAATTCCTCAGGGATTTAATAAGGCTCCCCGGTGAAAGCTGCGGCGAAAAAGAAGTAGCCGCCCGCATGGTAGCTGAAATGAAAAAACTCGGCTTTAACGAAGCCGGTATCGACAAGATGGGCAATGTTATCGGTTATATGGGAACAGGCAAAACACTCATTGCATTCGACGGGCACATCGACACCGTCGGCATTGGAAACAGGGTTAACTGGAAATTTGACCCTTATGAAGGATACGAAACCGAAACCGAAATAGGCGGCCGGGGCGCATCCGACCAGTTAGGCGGGCCCGTGGCGGCAATTTACGGCGCAAAAATAATGAAGGACCTCGGGCTATTGAACAACAAGTACCGCGTTATGGTAACAGGTACTATACAGGAAGAAGACTGCGACGGCCTGTGCTGGGAATACATCATTAAAGAAGAAAAGATCAAACCCGAATTTGTGGTTATCACAGAACCAACCGACGGCAACATCTACCGCGGTCAGCGCGGGCGCATGGAAATTCGCGTTGAGGTAAAGGGCATTTCCTGCCACGGCTCGGCGCCAGAGCGCGGAGATAACGCGATATACAAAATGGGTGAGATTATAGGCGAAGTAAAGGCTCTTAACAAAAAACTGAAAAAAGACCCCTTCCTGGGCAAGGGAACCCTCACCGTTTCGCAAATTTATTTCAGTTCGCCTTCACGCTGCGCAGTCGCCGATATGTGCGCCATTTCCATCGACCGCCGCCTTACCTGGGGGGAAACGTACAAAAGCGCCCTCGCAGAAATTGCCGCCCTGCCAAAGGTAAAAAAATACAAGGCTAAAGTATCCATGTATAAATACAATCAGCCAAGTTATACCGGCGTGGTCTATCCGATAGACTGTTATTTCCCGACATGGGTAATTCCCGAAGACGCCAAACCGACAAGGGCAATGGTAAAAGCCTACGAGGGAATGTACGGCAAGCCAAAGGTTGATAAGTGGACATTTTCAACTAACGGAGTTTCAATAATGGGGCGCAACAGGATTCCGTGCATTGGGTTCGGACCGGGCAAAGAAGCTCAGGCGCACGCTCCCAATGAAAAAACCTGGAAGGCCGATCTTGTCCGCTGCGCCGCCGTCTATGCCGCCCTTCCGAGCGTTTACACCGAAGATGACCATGGCCGTAAAAGAAAATGAAGAATTTTACCACTAAACACACGAACAGACACGAACAACAATTCCCTGCTTTCCCCCTGTTCGTGTTGGTTAGTGTTGGTTCGTGGTTAATAAATAAAAATTAAATTAAAGGAGTAATTAATGTCTTTCTTAAAACAGTATACTTCGGTTTTGGAAAAATTAAATTTCACTGATATGTTCGCCGGAGATTTCCTGCTTACCTGGGAAAAAGAGCGCGATGAAATACTTGCCGTCTTTACTGTCGCCGATGCCCTTCGCCGGCTTAGGGAAAACAATATCTCCCCACGCATTTTTGATTCAGGGCTTGGCGTTTCAATATTCCGCGACCAGTCTACGCGCACCCGCTTCAGTTTTGCCTCGGCATGCAATCTGCTGGGACTTACAGCGCAGGACTTTGACGAGGGAAAATCCCAGGTAGCCCACGGCGAGACGTTGCGCGAAACCGCCAACATGATCTCATTTATGGCCGATGTTATCGGTATCCGCGACGATATGTATATTGGCAAGGGCAATGCCTACATGCGTGATGTGTCAAGGGCTGTGCGCCAAGGACACAATGAAGGCGTTTTGGAGCAATGCCCCACACTTGTAAATCTCCAGTGCGACATTGACCACCCCACACAGACAATGGCAGACATGAACCATATCATTCAACACTTCGGCGGAATTGACAAATTGAAAGGGAAAAAAATCGCAATGACATGGGCCTATTCCCCTTCATACGGGAAGCCCCTTTCTGTACCTCAGGGTGTTATTGGATTAATGACCCGCTTTGGCATGGATGTGCATCTTGCCCACCCGGAAGGCTACGAAGTAATGAGCGAAGTTGAAGAAGTTGCCAAAAAGAACGCAGCCCAAAGCGGCGGAAAATTCACAAAATCCAATTCAATGAAAGACGCTTTCGCTGATGCCGACATTGTGTATCCAAAAAGCTGGGCTCCGTTTGCCGCAATGAAAAAACGCACTGACCTTTACGGCAACAACGACTTTGACGGAATTAAGTCTCTGGAGAAGGAACTTCTTAACGAAAACGCCGGACACAGGGACTGGGAATGTACGGAAGATTTGATGAAAACCACCAGAGGCGGAAATGCCCTGTATCTGCACTGCCTGCCGGCCGATATTTCCGGCGTTAGCTGCAAAGAAGGCGAAGTGGCCGCATCAGTGTTCGACCGTTACCGTGTACCGCTTTATAAACAGGCAAGCTACAAGCCCTATATAATAGCGGCAATGATCTTCCTGGCAAAAATAAAAGACCCCGCCGAAATTCTATCCAATTTGGTTTCACGGGGCCAAAAACGCTGTTTTTAATTATAAGGGGATAGCAAAAAAAATGTACGACTACAGGGAACCCTGGAAAAAAAAGATCGCGGCGGCGCTAAGCGCCCTGGATAGAGAAACCCCCGGGCCCACAGCCCCTTTTCAACCATGGATAATATCGGCTGAAACTCCCCCCGACCCTGAAATGGGGGACATCGGCATTCCAATGTTTAGTTTTGCCAAAATATTGCGCAAAGCGCCGCCGCAGATAGCCAAAGATGCGGCACGCCTATGCGCCGGCCTTGATGTAGAGGGAGCGCACGGAACAGTCGAAGCGGTGGGACCGTATTTGAATATCCGCCTTACTCGATCTGTTGCGGCAAAAGAGATTCTCGAAGAAGTATTTAAGGGGCATGAAAAGGGCGAATTTGCCTTCGGCAGGCCGCAAACACTCGAAAATAAAAAGGTGATGGTTGAGTTTTCCAGCCCCAATACAAACAAACCCTTGCACCTCGGTCATCTGCGAAATGATGTGTTAGGTGAAAGCATATCACGAATCCTTGCCGCCTGCGGCGCAGAGGTACGCAAGGTGTGCATTATCAATGACCGGGGCATTCACATCTGTAAATCAATGCTGGCCTACAGCGAACACGCTCAGAACAAAACCCCCGAATCCGAAGGAGTTAAAAGCGATCACTTTGTCGGTGAATGGTATGTATGTTTCAACAACGAACTGAAAAAAGAAACCGAGGAACTGCAGAGGAGCGGCCTTTCCAAAGAAGAAGCTGAAGGGCGTTCATCCCTTATGGCGCGCGCCCAGGAACTCCTTCGAAAATGGGAAGCCGGCGATCCTGAAACTGTAAGCCTTTGGAAGCAGATGAATTCCTGGGCAATAAACGGCATGAAGGAAACATATTCGCGTACAGGAATTTCTTTCGATCAATATGATTTTGAAAGTGATACCTGGCGGCTGGGCAAAGACGAAGTTCTAAAGGGCCTTGAGCGCGGTATTTTTTACCGCCAGGACGATGGAGCGGTTGCAGTTGATCTAAGCGCAGAAAAACTTGATAAAAAGATTTTGCTGCGAAGCGACGGCACATCAATTTATATTACCCAGGATTTTGGAACCGCCATTAACCGCCATGAGCGCTGGCCGTTTGACCGGCTTATTTATGTAGTTGGCAGCGAACAGCAGTATCACTTTAAGGTACTGTTCACCCTTCTGGACAAATTGGGCTTTGCCTGGGCGAAGGACCTTCATCATCTTTCTTATGGAATGGTAAATTTGCCGGAAGGAAAAATGAAAAGCCGCGAAGGAACCGTCGTGGACGCCGACGATTTGATTGATAGTCTGCGGGATATGGCAATGGAAGAAATCCGTGAAAAAGAAAGGGAACAGGAAGTTGACAGCCCCATGGAAACAGCCGAAAAAATCGCTCTGGGCGCCCTTCACTACTACCTTTTACAGGTGAGCCCCGCCAAGGACATGCTCTTTGATCCAAAGGAATCTCTCTCTTTTACAGGCAATACCGGCCCGTATCTGCAATACATGGGCGCACGAATCTGCTCCATGCTCCGCAAGTCGGATAAACCGGACGCCGTCCCTGACGCTACGGCCGGGTTCCCGCTTCTTGTTTCCGATCCGGAATGGGAACTGCTCAAAGCGTTAGCTGCATATCCGGACGCTGTAAGCGCAGCGGCCGCCGGCCTTGATCCTTCCACCCTGACCGCCTATCTTTACGATCTTTCAAAGGCCTTCAGCCGCTTCTACCATGACTGTCCCATTCTGAACGCCGAAAGCAATGAACTCTCCGGCGCCCGCCTGGCCCTGTCCCTGGCTGTTATGCGGGTATTAAAGGACGCCCTTCATTTGGCGTGTATTCCGTTTCTGGAAGTTATGTGAAAGGGGAATCAACAACCCCGCCCTAAAGAGACGAGGTATGTTGTTCTCATAAGGTATTTGTATCGTTCTATAAAAACATTGCCATATACAGAGGCATAGTAATTTTCTTTTCCGAGCGTCCGACATTACCAGAAACCAGCTTGTACCCGATTTTTATATCCGGATTGGACAATAAATTATTCAGTGAAGCAGAGGAAGTATTTCCTGCTTTGACTTCGACAGGTATAACCGAGCCCTCGCCGCTCAGCAAAAAGTCTATTTCCTGCGAGCTGTTATCTGCCTTATAATAATTCAATCTGCGGCCTTTTTTTATTAGAATATCTGCAATCAGATTTTCGTATACACCGCCTTTCATCGGACCAGTCAGCGTATTTTCAATTATTTCTTTTTTAATTTCAAAGCCATACATTGCAGCAAGCAAACCAATATCATTTAGGTAGATTTTATATTGATCGTCGCGTTCATAAGCTGCAAGCGGAAAAGACGGCGTTGAAACATTGTAACAAAAACGTATTAAGTTCGCATCACGCAGCCATTCAAGGCTGTTTGCATATTTTCGTGCCGTGGCACCTTTTTCTACAACGGAAAACTGAAATTTTTTGTATTCCCTGGCAAGTTGTTTTGGTATTGAAAGAAAACTATTCCTGGCTTTGGGCTTTTCAGTCGTTGAAGCATATTTGGATATATCATCCAAAAAACTGTTTAAGATTTTATCCTGTTCTTTCTGGACTTCGCTGAAATTATTCGTTTCGAGGTACCGGTTTATCACCGCAGGCATTCCGCCTATTACAACATATTCACGAAGGTATTTAATCATTTGCACATGCATGGATTCAGGTATTTTTTCCAGGCGATCAAAATATTCTTTTACAGAAACTATTACCTGTTCTCCAATACCCATTGCCCACAAAAATTCCTCAAAATCAAGAGAGTGCATTTCAAGCTGAGTTTCGTATCCGACAGGAATGGAAGGAACATTTTTATAACTGATTCCAAGCAATGAGCCTGATGCAATAACATCATAACTGTTATCCAATGCCAAAAACTTTAAAGCGGTACGGGCGTTTGGGCATTCCTGAATTTCATCAAGAAATATTAAAGTATTGCCGGAAATAAATTCAATGTTAAAAAAATTAAGAGAGATTTTTTTATAAATCTCGGAAGCTTCCAGGCTGCCGTCAAAAATAGCTTTGAGATGTTGATTCTCAAGAAAGTTGATATAAATATATTTTTGATAATACTCCCTGCCAAGTTTATCAATAATGAAGGTTTTTCCTATTTGTCTTGCCCCTTTGACAAGCAGACATTCATTCTTTTTGCCTGTTTTCCAGTTAAGTAAAGTTTGGAGCATTTTCCTACGCAGCATATAGATAATTATGCAGCTTTTTAGACCCTTTAGTCAATGAAATTTGCATATTTTTTGACAGTAAATTTTATAATTTTGCATATTTTTGGACAGTGTTTTAACTAAAAATACATATTTTTGAGGAAAATAGGTTCCAAACGGTGCTCCAACCTAGGGCAGTCACCGTTTTTCCCATAAAAAAAAGAGAGTCCGCAGATTTCACGGATTATATAAAATCCTTAAATCAGTGTTATCCGCGGACTACTCTTTCTTCACTAAAAAGCCCTGATGGCACGGACAAATAATCCGGAAGGCCTGTTGATGCCGTCCCGATAACCATCGGTGAAAGCCTGAGCCCATGAATACCATTGCTCGAACTGCCACGAAGACCAGTAGGAGCCGGTTGTTATACCAATACCTGGAAGGGTTCTTTGCAAGTACAGTAAATTCAATTCTGGAGAACTTGGCAGGAACCAGTCGTTTAGACCGCCAAAATTAGCCGCTAATGCTAACTGTGCAGCTCTGCCTGTTTCGGGTATACCTGCTAAATATGCGGCAATGGTTAGGGTGTCCCTTCTGCCGGTTCCTATAATGTCATCAATAGGTGTAATAGATTCCGCTACACCGAGTATAAATGTTCCATTTGCCCCCCATTGTCCAGCGCCGGAATTTGAAGGCGCGGCTTCAAGATAGTAGGCGAGGTAATCCGTAAATGATCCTGTCGCGCCTGTATAACCTTGTACCCAAAAACCTAATGGCCTGCCAGCCTGCCCGTCTGCAACATAGAAGATTGTACCGGTACCGGGGCCTGTCGCGCCAATGTTATATGTACTGCTAAAAATCCATTGTGCATAAAGAGAATGATGTGTCGCAAGTGTTACAATCGAGGAACTTGTAACTTGGGTGCCGCCTGTTGCCGCTGTCCACCAGCCGTTAAATGTAACAGTTGCTCCTGTTACAGGCGGCGGAGTAAGAACCGGCAATGTGCCGTATGGTTGACCGTTTACTACTACTATACTTTCCGGATTACTGATAGCTGGCGCTCTAGTATATAATCTTACGATATAGCCTGGTGTGGCTGTTACCGTAGTTTCAATTCCCGCTCCTACCGCATTGACAGCACGAATCTTGAAAACATATTGTGTTCCATCTGTTAAGCCGGTGAAGACATGGTAGTCATTGTATGTTGTAGTTATCCAATTCATGCCGTTATCACTTGAAACCTGGTAATGGGTAACAGCCGATCCGCCATTGTCAAACGGAGGATACCACATAAAAGAAACAAAACCGCTGCTCGAGGACACTGTTAAAGTTGACACTTCCCCAGGAACAGAAACCGGCGTTGCTGTCCGCTGGACGGAACTTGTTCCATTGCCCATAATATTTACTGCGCGCACTTCAAAGGTGTAACTTGTGCCGTTCGTCAGGCTGCCTACGGTATAGCTCGTGGTACCTGGGCCTGAACCTGGAACGTCAGACCAGCTCGCTGAATAACCACTTGTTGCTCCATACGAGTACTGATACCTCAAAATTTCACTGCCGCCGGTATTTGGCGTTGTCCATGAAAGTACAACCTGCCCGGCGCCCGGCGTTGCAGTGAAACTGGCCGGAGCGGAAGGCATTGTTGCCGGCGTCGCTGTCTGCGTGCCGGAAGTAATCCCATCGCCAACAGAGTTCACCGCACGTACTTCAAAAGTGTAATTTGTACCGTTCGTCAGGCTGGTTATAGAATAGCTCATGGTGCTTGCACTTGAACCAGGAATATTAATCCAGTTTGCCGAATAACCGCTTGACGCTCCATAAGAATACTGATACCTCAAAATCGTAGTGCCGCCATTATCTGGAGTTGTCCATGAAAGCGCAACCTGTCCATTGTCTGGTGTTACCGTGAAGTCGGCAGGCGCAGAGGGTGCCGATAACGGTATCGCTGTCCGCTGGCCAGAGGTTGTTCCATCGCCCATAATATTTACTGCATGTACTTCAAAGGTATAACTCGTGCCGTTTGCGAGGCCTGTCACTGTATGGCTCGTGGTGCCTGCACCTGAACTTGGAATGTCAGACCAGCTTGTTGAATAACCGCTTGTAGCTCCATATGAGTACTGATACCTCAAAATCGCGCTGCCGCCATTATTTGGCGTTGTCCATGTAAGTGTAACCTGACTGTTACCCGACATTGCCGTAAAACCGGTTGGTGCCGAAGGTACTGTTGCCGGTGTCGCTGTCCGTACGCTGAAAGCTGTTCCATTGCCAACGGAATTTACCGCACGCACTTGAAAGCTGTAACTTGTACCGTTTGTAAGGCTGGTTACTATGTAGCTCATGGTGCTTTCACCTGAACCAGGAATGTCAGACCAGTTCGCCGAATAACCACTTGTTGCTCCATACGAGTACTGATACTTCGTAATCGCGCTGCCGCCGTCATTGGGCTTTGTCCAGGATAGCGTAACTTGATTGTTACCCGGCGTTGCCGTGAAGTCGGGCGAAGGGAAAGGGTTTGTTGCCGGTGTCGCTGTTTGTTGGCCGGAAGTTGTTCCATTACCCGCTATGTTCACTGCACAGACCTCAAAGGTGTAATTTGTGCCATTCGTAAGGCTGGTTACTATGTAGCTCATGGTGCTTTCACCTGAACCAGGAATGTCAGACCAGTTCGCCGAATAACCACTTGTTGCTCCATACGAGTACTGATACTTTGTAATAGCGCTACCACCGTTATGAGGCGTTGTCCATGAGAGCACAACCTGTCCATTAGCAGATGTTGCCATGAAGCCTGAAACTGCTCCCGGAATAGTGAATGGTGTAGCCGTTATTGTACTTTCAACTCCAGGACCTACCGAATTGGCTGCGCGTACCTTAAAAATATACAATGTCGCATTTGTTAAACCGGTGAAGGTATGGCTGGTATTGTTCGATGCAGTAATCCAGTTTTCGCCGTCATCACTTGAAACGTGGTAGCTGTTAATGGCCGACCCGCCGTCGCTTGCAGGTGCCGCCCAGGATAAAACAACCTCTGTGTTACTGGGTGTTGCTATGAAATTTGTCACTGCTCCTGGAACGGTGGGTATAAATACTGGTATAGCTGTTTGTACGTTTTCCGTTCCTGCACCCGCACTATTGACAGCGCGAACTCTGAAAATATATTGCGTACCATTGCTTAATCCGGTGAAGGTATGGCCGGTATTGCTTGACGCGGTTACCCAAGACGAGCCGTTGTCGCTGGAAACTTCGTAGTGAGTAATAGCCAACCCGCCATCACTTAAAGGCTCTGTCCACCATAAAATTACTTGCCCACTACCCGGTATTGCCGAAAAGGTAGACACTGCCCCTGGAACAGTGACCGGTGTCGCTGTCGCCGTGCTTTCGGCTCCTGTGCCGTTTACATTAACGGCGCGTACCCTGAAAGTATATGGCGTGCCATTGATCAAACCTGTGAAAGTATGGCCGGTATCGCTTGAGGCCGATACCCATGTCCCGCCACTGTTGCTTGAAACTTCGTAACCGGTAATAGCCGACCCACCGTTATTTGAAGGGGCAGCCCATGAAAGAACAACCTGACCATTACCCGGCACTGCCGTAAAGCTGCCTGGCGCGGAAGGGGTTGTTGCCGGCGTCGCTTGTTGCTGGCCGGAGCTTTCACCGTTACCAATGGCATTCACCGCACGAACTTCAAAAGTGTAACTTGTACCATTTGTTAAACTTGTTACAGTATAGCTCGTGGTGCCCGGCCCTGAACCTGGAATGTCCGTCCATGTTGGCGAACCAGGATTATATAAATACTGATACTTCGTAATCGCGCTGCCGCCGTCACCGGGCGTCGCCCATGTAAGCGTAACCTGACTGTTACCTGGCATTGCCGTAAAGCTGCCGGGCGCCGCCGGTACTGTCGCATCCGGTGTAGGCGTAGCTGTCTGCTGGCCGGAAGTTGTTCCATTGCCAGCCGCGTTTACCGCGCGAACCTCAAAGGTATAACTTGTATCGTTTACGAGGCCTGTTACTATATAACTTATAGTGCCTGCACCTGAATCTGGAATGTCAGCCCATGTTGATAAACCAGGAACATACAAATACTGATACTTTATAATCGCGCTGCCACCGTTGTTTGGCGTCGCCCACGAAAGTGTAACCTGCCCGGCACCCGGCGTTGCTGTTAAACCGATAGGAGCTGAAGGCGTTGTTGCCGGCATTGCCGTTTGCGAGCCGGAACTTGTGCTATTTCCCACTGCATTTACCGCGCGGATCTCAAAGGCGTAACTTGTGCCGTTTGCGAGGCCTGTTACTATATAACTAGTAGTACCTGCACCTGAACCGGGAATGTCAGTCCATGTCGATAAACCAGGAACATACAAATACTGATACTTTGTAATCGCGCTGCCGCCGTCACTGGGCATCGTCCATGTAAGCGTAACCTGACTGTTACCTGGCACTGCCGTAAAGTCGCCGGGCGCCGCTGGTGCTGTCGCAGCCGGTGTAGGCGTCGCTGTCTGTATGCCGGAGCTTGCGCCGTTTCCAATGGCATTCACCGCGCGCACTTCAAAGGTGTAACTTGTGCCGTTAGTTAGGCTTGTTACAGTATAGCTCGTGGTCTCTACGTTAGAGCCGGGAATGTCAGTCCAGTTTTGCGTATAACCGCCTGCAGCACCATAAGAATACTGGTACTTTGTAATCGCGCTGCCGCCGTTACCGGGCGTCGTCCAAGTAAGCGTAACCTGACTGTTACCCGGCACTGCCGTAAAGCCGCCGGGCGCCGCCGGTACTGTCGCATCCGGCGTAGGCGTCGCTGTCTGTGTGCCGGAGCTTGCGCCGTTTCCAATGGCATTCACCGCGCGCACTTCAAAGGTGTAACTTGTGCCGTTAGTCAGGCTTGTTACAGTATAGCTCGTGGCCTCTACGTTAGAGCCGGGAATGTCAGTCCAGTTTTGCGTATAACCGCCTGCAGCACCATAAGAATACTGGTACTTTGTAATCACACTGCCGCCATTGTTGGGCGTTGCCCATGAAAGCGTAACCTGACCATTGCCAGACACTGCCGTAAAGCTGCCTGGCGCAGCGGGCGTTGTTGCCGGCGTTGCTATTTGCTGGCCGGAGCTTGTCCCGTTACCAATGGCATTAACTGCGCGCACCTCGAAAGTGTAACTTGTGCCGTTAGTCAGGCTTGTTACAGTATAGCTCGTAGTGCCCGGCCCTGAACCGGGAATGTCCGTCCATGTTGGCGAACCAGGATTGTATAAATACTGATACTTTGTAATCGCGCTGCCGCCATTGCTGGGCGTTGTCCATGAAAGCGTAACCTGAGCGTTGCCCACAGTTACCGTAAAGCCGCTGGGCGGCGCCGGTTCTGTCGCAGCCGGCGTAGGCGCCGCTGTCTGTGTACCGGAGCTTGCGCCGTTTCCAATGGCGTTAATCGCTCGCACTTCAAATGTGTAGCTTGTGCCATTCGCAAGACCGGTTACAGTGCAGGTAGTGGTATCTGCGTTAGAGCCGGGAATGTCAATCCAGTTTTGCGTATAGCCGCCTGCAGCACCATAGGAATACTGATACTTCGTAATCACGCTGCCGCCGTCGCCGGACTTCACCCATGTAAGAATAACCTGGGCATTACCCGCTGTTGCCGTAAAGCTGCCGGGCGCCGACGGAGTCGTTACCGGCGTTGCATCATTCTGCCCAAAGCCTGTTATAGTATTATCCGTTGTTTCTACCTTGTAAACCTGTACGAATATTGGCGTGCCGTTCGTTCCGGCAATGTCTGTTACAGTGATGTATACGGCAGCTCCTGTAATTGTAGTGATCGCCGCACCGTAAGCCGGCGCCGCAACAGGGGCAGCGCTCTTATTGTAATAAAAGACGAAACCTTCTGCTGCCGCCTGCGGAGCAAGCGTTACCCTGCCGTCTCCGGCTGTTAAATCCACAGCCAGGTCTTCAAGGTCCTGTACGGGCTCACCGTCTGTCGTCACGGTAACAACACATGCTGCCTGATGACCGCCGTCAACGGTGGTTACGGTTATGACTGCGGTGCCTCCCGCAGCCCCTTCCGGTACAGTGATGACGCCGTAAGCGTCAACGGCGGCAAGAGCGGGATTATCGCTCTCCCACCTTACGCGCTTTTCGGTTGCGTCATCGGGATCAAATAACGGTTCAAGGGTTTCAGAACCGCCGGCAGGTATCGTAATCTCTGTTTTATCAAGACTGATTCCTTCTACGGGAACAAAATTTTCGGCGGAGTAAACGTATACTGTAAAGGTTACACTTTTGCCGCCTCTGCCCCCATATCTTATGGTTATTTCTTGTTCGCCTTCTTTATCAGGATCAAAACCTGTAACAACACAGTTTTCAATCCCAACAAGCTGGCTCGTACCATCAACGTAATTGACAGTTATTACGAAGTCTTCAAACAGGAGCCGCAGGGCTGCTTCATCTAAATCTTCATCAATGACGAAAAATTCCTTGTCCGGCATCGTGATAGATATACTGTCAATGATTTTTTCGCTGGAGCCGCTCCCGCTGCCGCCGTCGTCCGGACAGCCAATAAACGCCAGAGTCAGTGCTAAAACAGCAAGAATTGCAAAGAATCTACTATTTTTGAAGTGGACTGGGGACTGGGGACTGGGGACTGGGGACTGGGGACTGGGGACTGGTCTATTGCAGTTTACCATACTACCGTCTCCTTTGTCAATAACAATACTGTTTCTCATAATTTGCTCCTTTTTTATTCGAATAATCTTTCAAAAACCCAAGCTTCCTCTTATGGCGATTATATCACATTTATTTTATAAAATTTAAACCTTTTGACTAAAAATTTACAAAAAGGTGCAAGCACCAGCCCGCATTAATTCTACTCTTTTAACAACCTACCGCCTTTTATATTGACAAAGTTTTCATTTTTGTCTACTTGTTTATTCGCGATCTTGTTACTATGATGGTTTCATGGAGGTCTCAGCATGAACGTGATAGTTCTGGTAAAACAGGTGCCTGACACCAAGAATATAACCGGCGAGGCAATGACGCCGGAGGGCACGGTAAACAGGGCGGCACTGCCGGCGGTTTTTAACCCCGACGACCTTTATGCCCTGGAGGCTGCCCTGCTGATCAAGGACGCAATTGCCGGCACAAGGGTCAACGTGATAACGATGGGCCCTCCGGCGGCCGCGGCTGTACTTAAAGAATGTCTTTACAGGGGCGCGGATTTTACCGCCCTTGTTTCTGACCGCGGCTTTGCGGGAGCGGATACTCTAGCCACATCTTATGCGCTAAAATGCGCCATCAATAAAATCGGCGATTATGATATTGTGTTATGCGGGCGCCAGGCAATCGACGGGGACACAGCCCAGGTCGGCCCCCAGACCGCTGAAAAACTTGGCATTAATCAGATAACATGCGTTTCCAAAATCGAAGCTCTGGATCCAAACAAAAAAGAAATCACTGCAATACGTTCGATAGAAGGCGGGTGGGAAAAGGTAAGGGCAAAATTGCCTGTTCTTATTACCTTTACAGAAGAGGGAGAAACGCCGAGGCTTCCATCTGCGATTAAGGCTCTTGCCTATAAAAGAGCGGCTCCGGTTTCCACTGGCACCGGATCACCTAACGATCCGTTTGCGGAAGAAACCCAGGCTGCAAACCCGATGGCCCTCTGGGATATTCAGGCCATTAACGCCGATCCGCTTCAGTGCGGCCTTTCCGGTTCTCCGACAAAGGTGAAGCATATCAATTCCGTAGTTCTGACCGCCGCCGACATCAGATACATTGATCCGGGCGAGGCAGGCGTTACGGAACTGATCCACGATCTAATAGCGGATCATACTTTTGGATAGGGCGGATACAATGAATACAGAAAACAGCGTAATGGTTTATATTCAGCAAAATGGCGGACGGGCGGCGGAAGTGAGCCTGGAACTTGTCTGCAAGGCGAGGGATCTGGCGGATAAGTTGGGCGTAACGGTGAGCGCATCCCTTTTCTGCGAAAAGGCGGGGGAAGAAGTCAAACGCCTTGCAGGCTTTGGCGCAGACAGGGTTTACCTGGCCGAAGATCCCCGCCTTAAATTGTACACTCCGATTCCGTACAGCAAGCTGATGATTCAGGTAATCTCGCAGTACAAACCGCAGATCGTTCTTTTTGGGGCAACCACGGAGGGTCGTGATCTTGCCCCGCGTGTTGCGTCATTCCTTAAAGTGGGGCTTACCGCCGACTGCACAGACCTTAGAATTGGAGACCATACCCAAAAAGAAACTGAATACAAAGACATTCTCTATCAGATACGGCCGGCTTTCGGCGGCAACATCATCGCCACGATTGTCTGCCCCGAAAAAAAACCGCAGATGGCCACTGTCCGCGAAGGCGTTATGCGCATGGGCGAGCCTGACATTTCGCGAAAAGCGGAAACTGTTAAAGTTGCCGCCGCTCTGGGGAAGGATGATTTCCCCACGGAGATTATCAGCCAGGTACTGGAAGAAAAAACCGTTAACCTTAAAGGGGCGCAAATTATAGTGTCGGGGGGCTTCGGCGTTGGAAGCAGGGACAATTTCGCATTGATACGCGAACTTGCGCAGACCCTCGGCGCTGAAGTGGGAGGTTCCCGCGCCGCGGTAGATGCGGGCTTTATCGGGAAGGAACACCAGGTGGGGCAGACGGGAACTACGGTACGCCCCAAGCTCTACATCGCGTGCGGCATTTCGGGGGCAATTCAGCACAGGGCTGGTATGGACAATTCGGCAAGGATCATTGCAATTAACAGCGATCCGGAAGCGCCCATTTTCAGCATTGCCCATTATGGCATTGTCGGGGATCTGAACGAAGTCATTCCACGGATGATCAAGGCATACAAGGCCAGAGTATAGGGGAGATAACAATGGAAAACTTTTTAACCGATAACGAAGATATTCTTTTCCATCTTGAACATCTTGATCTGGATCGGATCATACAGATGAAGGAAGATAATTTTGAGCAGGCAAAGGAATACCCCCATGCGCCGAAGGACGCCGCCGATGCCCGTGATTCCTACCGCATGGTGCTTTCAATAATCGGCGAGATTAGCGGTGAGTTCATCGCTCCAAATGCCCCTTCGGTAGATGAAACCGGCCCTGTCCTTGACATATCGAGTAACACTGTAACATTAAACCCGGCTACGCAGAAGGCGCTGGATATGCTGGCCAAAGCCGACATGATGGGCTTTGCGGTGCCAAGGCGGTATGGCGGCCTTAATATGCCAAGTACGATTCTGTGCTTTGCGGCGGAGATAGTCGCAAGGGCGGACGCTTCGTTTCTTAATTTCGGGCTGCAGCAGGACATTGCCGAAACAATCAATAAATTTGCATCGGAAGAACAGAAAAAAATCTATCTTCCGAAACTTTGTTCAGGCGAATGGGATTCCTCGATGATACTTACCGAGCCCGATGCAGGCAGCGATCTTCAGGCGGTTAACCTGAAAGCCGTACAGGACAGCGACGGCAAGTGGTACCTTTCCGGCGTTAAACGCTTTATCACCAACGGCTGCGGAACCATCGGCCTTGTCCTCGCACGCAGTGAAGAAAAAGGCAAGGGCGCGCGCGGACTTTCCTTTTTTATTTACAAGCGCGACGACAAGATGCTTATTAGGCGGCTCGAGCATAAGCTGGGTATTCACGGTTCCCCCACCTGCGAACTCCAGTTTAACCGCGCGCCGGCGGAATTGCTGGGCGAAAGGCAGCGGGGGCTTACAAAGTACACGCTGTGGCTCATGAACAATGCCCGCCTGGGAATTGCCGCTCAGGCGGTTGGTATCGCCGAGGCTGCCTACCGCGAAGCCGATCTCTACGCTGCCAAACGCATTCAGTTCGGCGCGCCTGTGCGGGAACTGCCTCCGGTTTTCGAAATGCTCACAGAAATGAAAGTCGCGCTGGAGGCAGGCCGAAGCCTGTTATACGAAACTGCGCGTTTTGTGGACTTAAAGGAAGTTCTGGAAGATTACTCGGAAAAGCACCCTGAAGAAAAAGGCAGCGTAGTCGAAGAAAAAAAGAAGTACGCGAAACTGGCAAACCTATTTACACCTGTGGCAAAGGCCTACACAACCGAAATGGCCAACAAGGTTGCCTATGATGCTATTCAGATTCATGGCGGCACGGGTTACATGAAGGAATTCAATGCGGAACGGCATTACCGTGACGCCAGGATTACCAACATTTATGAGGGGACAACACAGCTTCAGGTTGTCGCCGCCATAGGGCCGGTAACATCGGGAACAGCGGGAATGATCCTTGACGAATATGACCGCTCGGATTATTCCCACAGCCCGGATTTGCTTGCGAAAGTGCGGGAAGCCAGAACATATTTCGACGAAGCCCTTAATTATGCGAAAACCTTCGAAGGACATGGGCAGTTCCTCACCTACCATTCCGGCAGGCTTGTCGAAATGGCGACTGACCTTATCCTGAGCTACCTGCTCCTTCGCGACGGGAACCACAGTGAACGCAAGCAAAAAGCGGCGGCTGTCTTTATCGCAAAAATGCCTTTAAGGGTGAAAGCCAGCCGCGACTTTATCATGAGCGAAAACGGCGTCCTGTTAAAAAACTACGAGGCGATAATCGGGAAGTCATAATTAGTCCATATTGTACAATAAAATACTACGGTACTCTGAGAGCAGAGACACAATAACCTCGGTTTTTTCCTCGCTTTCTCCAACTTTTATCAGGAATGCTCTGACTTCATCCAAAAATTTATCATAACTAAATGTTGAAATACGCTGGAAAGAAAAATTATGGATAAAATCTTCGCCGGGACTGCCGTATCTTTCATAAAAAATATTGATAAAATCAGGGCTTGCGGATTTAAGCATATACAATGAATAATAATAGCTAATAGAGCCGCTGCCATCATCATCACAAATGCTAGTTCGAAAAATATGTTTGCCGTTATCATATATTTCATAGTCGATAATGACGCCCCTCTCCCTTATTCTTTCAGCCTCCAGATGTCCAAATAGAACAAAAACACCGAATACCATAAATATTAATTTTTTCATAACTTTCCTCCTAAAAAGGTAATGTATAATAATACCCAGACTGTAATTTGTCCCTAAAACTTGGAACTCTTATTACCGTGGTTAACGGTCCTTGCTGGGTTACCCTGAAAATATCCCAGCGGGCAATTTGATCCATTGTGTAACTGGTTTTTCCGGTAAAGCTGCCCTTGCCCCAGGGATTCGCTACATTGACAGCGCTTATACCAGTAACATTTCCCATAATATCGTAAGTGTATTCGATGCCGGAAACCATCACAGAATGATAACCCCCGCCAGTCCCGTTTTCTTTTATCCGCAGATGGGCAAGATACATATCACCTGCCTGTCCGTATTCAAATAACCTGGCCGCATCCGGAAGACCCGTTTGGACAAGAGTTACATTATATTGGTTTCCTGCAAGGCGGTTCATAATTTCGGCCATTAAATATTTTGAAAGATCGGATTCACCATCGTATAGATTATTATTTTTTATATACTCATTGAACCAGAGTGTATCAAACTGTTTCCCGGTAATTGCCTCCAGCCCGTATTTTGTCGACATGAACATGCAGCCATCTGAATAAATCGACTCTATTTGTATAGGATCATATTCATATTTACTCAAAAGCCCCGCATCATTTTTAAAAGCTTCTTTTAATACATCATCTGTCCCTTTTTCTGATACAAAATCCGCAATATCACCGGTATAGTCTTCTTCTTTTGCCAGGTCTTCTTTATATTTATCAAATGCAGTATCTAACCTTTCGTCGTTAATTTCATCTACTTTAGCCACAGACATTGAGTTCAGGAGCGGTATGCTTTTTAGTTCATCCATAGACTGGAAATTGCCTCCCGTACTTGCCCATTGCCAAAAGAAGTCTTCCTCATTTTTGTAGGTGTACTGCAGATAATTATCAAGCAGTTCAAAATACCCTGATAATTCCGCCATACCATACAGGAAACTCTCGAAACCAAAATCAACATTATAGGCATAAAACCACTGATAGTCCTGATTTATCCGGTCTCCCATTAGTATTCTTGCGATTGATGCATCCTTGAGTTCTGCGAAATCATCCGGTGAAATTATGCCATCTCTGTACGCCTCATGCCCAAGAATCGCGGCAAGGCGCATTTGTTCTTCCACACTCATTCCAGCCTGATAATTGCCGAGCCTTACAACACGCACACCGTCAATCATTTCTGTTTTTGCATCATACCCCTGACCGCTTTCAGTCCATAGTTCGTCTATTTTGTTCAGAATGTTGCGGAGTTGTTCCACCTGCGTTGAGTCGCCAAATCCGTATTGCGCCCTTAATGCAATCAATGCGTCAAAATCATTATCCCTCCCATACCTGCCAATTTGGTTGTTCATATTCCAGACCTGCGCGCCCCTAAAGGCCGCTAATATATTTTCAGGGCTGATATTCGCACCGCCGGTTCCAAGGTTCATTGTCGGGGAACCGTCACGGCCAATATGCAATTCCAGCAGCCCGCTGTTATACTTGCTGTCTGTAAATAAGCCTATATTCAGTAAATTTAATGTAAAATCACCTCCAAAGGCAAAATTAATTCCTTCGCCGGCAAGGGAACCGGCCAGGCCGTTCAGCCTTGCAATGTCTTCCCTGTTTAATCCGGAAAAGCCCACAACTTTTTCTCCAACGGTTCCGGTGTTAATAGCCTGGAATGCCCCGGTAGTAAAGGCTCCCCCCATGGAAGACAGTGTGTTTATCAGCAGACCTTTTCCGCTGTCGCTCTGCACCGAGTAGCTCCAGCCTCCTTCACGGCTGTAATTAATTCCGCCTATGGCATTGGTTAGCAATCCGGTGGTAAAGGTCTGCACACCGGCCATTGTAGTCTGAACAGCCACTGTAGCCGCAGCAGAACCTGCTGCCGTGCCAACAGCCGCGCTTGTAAGCCCCTGGCCGGCAATAAAGCCGGCGTTTCCTACACCGCCAAAAACCCCCGAACCAACGCTGCTGACTGTATTTATCAAAGTTGTCTTTCCAAAACTAAAACCCGCTTCACCAAATGTCTTATGGCCATAACCCACATCAAGAGCATTGAAAACCAGTTCGCTGGTGGAAGTAATGCCGACATTAAGAGCCATTAATCCAACCAGGCCCAGAGTACTTGCCCCCGCGGTGAACGGCGCCGCCACTATCGAAACAACTGCGGCCGCAACCGTACCGGCTATTTGCAGCGCTGTACGAAGGCTGGGCGCCTCAAATGAGCTGCCGCTGTCGTCCCACATGCGTTTTTCCCATGTGGCCGTGTAAATTTCGGCGCTTCCCTTCCCGTCGATTACTGCCCAATATATGAACTGGGTCATTAGGCGCCCCAGCTCTCCGCTGCCCTGATCATGGAACATTGTATTTTTGTTATTTCCATTCAGATCACCGGGCTTTACTGCCGGTCTATATCCGATATGAGCGCCGAATTTTCCCGGAAAAAGATCGCGCTCCTCTAGATCAATCAATACTTCCTCATACATTGATTCCCTGGTATTGCCGGAACGTTTGTAAATTATTCCCTGTTTGATTATTTTTTCGGGGCCAGAATTATTTCCGAATATTTCTTTTGCAATGGATTCCAGTTCCTGATAGACACTTTCCATTATGCTCCTGAGAGCCAGAGTGTCCAGGCTTGCCAGGTATTTTTCATCAAGGTTTACCTTGAGTTCTACCGGATCCATCCGGTAATCAGAATATCCTGCAATGGTTTTTCTTTCTGTGATTACAGGTTCAAAAAGGGTAGAACCCATTATTATATCTTTCACATAATTATTTCCGCTCCTTCTCCAAAGCCCCTTAAAGATAAAAGTATCGTCCATGCTTTCACGAAAATCATTGTTTGCGGAATCCACGCTGGAGACAAGGTTTTTAACAGCCTCTTCGGCTATATTACGGGTAACTAAAGCAAGTTTTGCGGATTCCTGGGCAGCCAGCTGTGAATTGGTTTTTCGGGCCAAATCTCCGGCAGCCGCCCTGGCAAGAGATGCGTCCCATGACGATAAGCCGCCAATACCCCTCCTGACCGCGATGGATCCGGTTTCGGAAATTGCGTTAATTGAAGCAAATGCACTAGTCATATTGCGGATTCCGGAACTGTTCAGCAGTTCCGCCAGAAGATCATCCGCATCAACTTCAATATCACGAAGACCAAACGGTTCCCTGGTTTCTATTGATCTCGCCATTCGTTCCGCCTCAGCGCCGACAAGAGACAGAAAGGCGGAGGATGCCGCGTTATCTGCCGCATTGCCAACCATTTCCAGCCATTTCTTTTTATCTTCCAGCCCGGCCAGATAAGTTTCCGTCCACTCAGCGCTTACCCGGTTGTATTCGTTTACGAAATTTTCATTCCATTGCCTATGAGCCTCTGTTATTTTCTGAACGCCGTTATCCCAGTCATTTCTGCCATTTTCCACAAGCCGTTTCGCAAGCATCTGCCACTCAATATATTTTTCAGCTATGTCCATGCGCTGCAGATTCCATTCGTTATCTCTGCCGGCAAGTTCCGCCGCATAACGACTGTGGAGCGTCCTTGCAACTACGGCAACCAAATCTTCCCCAAGAGCCTGAAACTCCGTATAATAACTTGAGTGGGAATTTAAATAACTGCCCAGATCCCTTATCATTGTGTTTCCTAAATTTTCAAGATGATTTTTCCATGCTGCGGAGTTTTTTCCGTAAGCATTTTCTGCGGCAGCCTCTAGAGTATCTATGCTTATTTCATCGGAAAAATAAGCTTCCTGCGCCAGGCGAAAATCAATTTCCGCCTTCTTGCGTGATTGTTCATCAGCAATCCAAAAATATTCCAGAGCCTGCCTGCTTAATACCTCGGTATTCCCTGCCCAGCCAAGCAGATCGGCAATTGCAGCCGGGACACTGGTATATGCCCTGCCGGTTTCCACAAGCATTTTTTTCCAGCAACTTTCCAGAATTGTAATTTCATAATCAGAAATCGTTTTTAAACAGGAAACAGAATCTTCGATATCCTGCCATACAATCCTTTGTCCATCCGGTTGTGTCTTTTCTATTTCGTCCAGTTCTGCGCAGGACCTGGTATATTCAGAAGCATACAATGATATTTGCCTTAAATTTTCAGCTAATCCAAGTTTCCATGTTTCTACAATTTTCTTTGTTTCATTAAGAACAGTATTTATTCGATTCATTGTTGTCTTGTTTATATCCCTCATTTCTTTCCATATCCCAAGACCGCCGAGCTTCAATGGATCATTACATATTTTATCTGCTTTTTTATAATATTCCCTTACAAAATTGTATCCCTTCTGATAAACATCAAGCGTATGTATCATCGAAAACCCGCCTGCATAATTGTTGAACCTGCCGGACAATGTCAGAATAATATAAAATTCAAGATCGGCTTTTTCCTGTTCGCTTAAACCTTCCCAGGCATTTTTCAGCATGGCTTGCGGGTTTCTTAGGGAGTTATAAAATGAACTGTTGTTATGAGCGGCAGACCTGACTGTTTCGGTTCTATCAACCGGTGAATATTTGAAAGACAGTCTACCTAAGCTGCCGCCATCGGCCAGTTCTCCGGCTCCTGTATAATAACCTGACAAAAACTTTAAATTTCCGTTTGCGGCAATCATGGAAGATATCAGATAATCCCTTGCAAGCCCCCATTGATTAAATTTTTCCGCATTCATGAAATAGCCGGTCATTCTCTGGCTTAAACTTCTGACAGATTCTTCAAATTGACTTACAATGTGCTTTTCGCCGGAGACAACATAAGATGATGTAAAATAATCATTTAAAAGTTTTGATTTGGAATCATTTACTCCTGTTAGAGTCATCTCGTCTCTGGAAAATGCCAATTGACCGTTTTTTACGGTAATAATATCTTTAACTGACCACTGCGATTGGTCCGCCGAAGAATTATACCCGTCATAGTCGTGTTGAAATGTCCATTGCCCGAGAGTTGCAAGCACTGAATTATACTGTGAGTAAATATCATTATTTTTTATTGCTTCTTCCCCTATCAACGACTGAAGAGCGTCATAGGTTTTTGCAATTACCAGCTTATTGTTAAACCACTGTTCGTAATTAAGGTACAGCGCCTGATATTCAGGATTATCATATTGACGCCGTTCTTCATTGTCATATATGTCTGACAAAACAGTTAATACCATTTGCGCTCTGGCAAGCCTATCTTTACTGTTCAGAAGATCGATATTACCCGCATCTAGATATGCTGTGCTTGCCCATCTTCGAATTGCATCCTGTTTTTCATATTCAAAGCGCAGCCTTTCCGTATTATTGTAAGCATACTTTAGTCTGCCGTATTGATTGTCATACAGGCTGCCAATTTTAACAAATTCTTCAGCCTCTGCCAGATAATCATCCCATAGCGCGTAAAAAATATTTTCCTGGATTCCAAGCGCCTCATAATGTTTTTCCGCCTCAACCGTTAAATCGATAGATGGTATTTTTGAATAATCATAAGCCCTGCCAAGACGGGCAAGTTCAGTTCTCTGAAAATCCAGGCTCGAAAAACCGTGCTCTATCTTTAAATTTTCGTTATGATACAAACCGTAAAGTATTTCTGAATTGGCCGTTACTATGTCATTATTTATTTGAGAGTACATGGCCAAGGCGATATTCATTCGGCCGGTAGAAAATACTGCCTTTTCCAGGGCATCAAGCATTACACCCTCATTCCATGAAGAAACACCAGAAGCCGCGGAATCAATACTGTTAATATAAAAACCAGATAAGAACCGGCGCCAATGTTTCTCATAACCTGCGTTATCCGATTCTTTGGAAATTTTTTCCAAGACCACGGCAATCTGATATTTATAAGCGAGCAATATATTTTCGTTTTTAAGTGTTAAATAATCGTATTCTATTTTATCCATCGACAAATCATCGATATATCGCATAGAATTGATGTTCTCGTAAAATAAATTGTACCGGCCCTCCATATTATCCAATTCAGATTCAAAATATGATGAATGTTCCAAAGGCTGCCTTCCCAAATACACCGCATAAGCTGCAATATAATCGATTAAATATGTTTTCCAGATATCCAGTTCATATTCCAGCCATTCCGGTACAAAAAGAAAACACTGTTCAAAATTCCGCAGGAATTCCGCTGCATTATTGAGAAAATTCCCGGATTGCCCGAATATTTTTGCGCAAATTCTATCGGCGTCAGGCAGGTATTCTCCATTCAGTGCCAGGCCATATTCGGAAAAAAACCTTTCCAGCGACACAAGCGTGTTCTGCCACAGTTCCCACGCTGTAAATGAACCAAACAAAGCGTATTCACTGTACAATTCCAGCAAGCCAAGGGAGAAATTAAATTCATTTATTAATTCAGCAACAATATTTTCCGTTCCGGTAAAGGAAGATTCTCCTGAGATGAACCGGTAAATAATTTCATTTTCATCGTCGTTATAAGAATAAAACCCTTCTCCGTGGTTGAGCCTGTCTCGAAAAGCTATTAACACTTCAAGAAGCTCTGCGGCGGTAATATCATCAACAAGACAGCTTTCAGACAAAAGCTCCGAAATGCTTTCCGGCTCTGAATCTCCATAAAGAAAAAAATCAAGGGCATCAATCTCAAGGGCAAGCCGGGTTTCTATCAGGATAGAATAACTGTTTTTATAATCGGCAATAAGCTGCTCCCCTAATTTTTCACCATACAGGGACCTTGCCAATTCATAAGTGTGGGCAATACCTTTCACACCAGAATACCAATCCGCACTACTGTAAGAAGAATTCGGGGACCTTAGATAGCCGTCAAATGTATCAGAAAATAAATTAATACCGGCAAGACGAATTCTTAAGCTAACCTCTGATTCAAGTCCGGCAAGAACTCTTTCTTTAAGTTCATATAAAGATAATGCATCAACGCCGACACCTTCGTTCTTTCCATTAACAAGATCAAAAAGGGCAATTTGGGCATTTTCAATCCGCCAGGCTCTCTCCATATTCATGCCATAATTCAGGGCTGCACTATAGACTGAAGCGCCGCCATTTGGAGACAGCAGTCTGTATTCCGTAACAAGAAAATTATACTTTGCATCTAATTCCAGCCGCAGCTGATCCTCACGATCGGTAATGGAAGCGGCAATAATAGCGGAATAATCGGAATTCATTTTATTTAACTTTTCTTCAGCATACTTTAACTCAGCGTTTAAACTGTCCAGCTTTTTTTGCATGTTTTTCATGTCTTCGCCGGCTTCGGCTAACAGGTTTAACTCTGTCTCATACCTCTCCAGTGACTCGTTGTAGGCGGTTTTGGCGTTTTCCCAGGCCTGTATTCCTTCCGCCTCTGTAACTCTTCCGGCGCTCAGATCCTTCGCATAGGCGGATACCGCTTCTGCAATGTATGTCTTTCGTTCCCAGTACAGCACGAGCGCTTTTGCCCTGATTAGCTCCAGCTGGTACTCATCGAGACAAAAATCTTCGCTTGATGCATTAGGCGAAATAATATCTTTCAGCGCTCCGGTTCCCATTAACTCACTGAAATCTTCAATAATTATTTCTCTTGTTTCTGTTGCTCTGGCCATGTACGAAAGATATAACTCATATAATTTGGTTATTTCCGAAATATTATTAAAACGGGCGCGATCAAAAAGGCCCAATGAACCATTACCCTCTGCAAATTCAAATTCCGCATCTGTTACTGTTTTTCCGGCAACGATATCTTCAATAATGTCCTGAATTTGAATTAAGTATATTTGGGCAGCAATAAATCTGTTATACAAATTATTGTAGTTTACTGTAGCGAAAGCTTTTTCCGCCGGATCCCTTGTTGTTATTATAATATAATTTAATGCTTCCAGCTGTTCAACATAATCGTCATATCCAATCCACCTTTTTTCATTGGTTTCTGCCTTTATCCAAAAATTCAGTCTTTCACCGGCAAGCCATTGGGAAAAACGGGCCTCCGATGGATCCGGCGGATCACCGTACGCAATCTGTTTCTGCCAAAACAGAATGTTATCCCTGATAGTCAAAGCCGCAGAGCCGCTGGTCAGGTACATATCGACCAGGGCCTTGGCTTTTGCGGCCCCGCTTCCAATCCGCATTGCCATGTTATATTCAAATTCGGCCCTTGCGGCAGTAATCGCCTTCTCCAGATTTTCTGAAATATTCATGAACAACGCTTCACCGGACTCGAATAACTCTTTTGCTTTTAATTCCCACTTCCTGCGCTCTTCCTCCAACTGATGATAAGCCGCAAGCCAGACATCTTCTCCCTCGGAGAAAAGTCTGAGCGACTCCTGCTCCCACTCGATTCTCCTGATAAAAAATCTTTCTTCCGCATCTTCCCAGGCCCGCAGCCCCCTGTCAAACTGTTCCTGATACATTCGCAGCCATTCTTCGCCCAAAAAAGCCAGATCCCCGGTGCCGGCGGAAGCTTCCTCAATTTTTGTGTTTAAATCATTAATTCCCCTTATACATACTTCTTCAGCTTCACTTATCAGCCTTTCGGTAACGATCCTTGCCGCCTCCTCATCGCTTTTATTGCGCAGACTCCATACATCTCTTGTCCGCCGGCTGATAAACAGGCGCTCTTCCCTTGCGGCAATGTTTTCAAATTCCCTCTTAACAAAATTTTTTAAGGTTGAGCCGGTTCCAAGAATCACCGAATTCATGCTTTGGCGCAGTTCAGCCGGCATATAAGCCAGCAGTTCCGGATAAAGAGCGGTTAACGCGTCATTAAAAAAAGCACTTTCCGAATTAATATGGTTCGCCGCATCGTTTTTCCATTTTTCCAAATCAAATATAAACGCACTCTCGTGTGGCCGTATTACAAGGGGATCTCCTGTCTTATCCTCCAGAATAATATTTCCAGCCGTATCCAAATGCCATGTGTACTGTTTTTGAGTATCGCCTAACAGTCCTGATATTCCGGTCATGGCATTTTCGACAGCTTCGCCGAAAAAACGGCCGGCGAGCCATTCAGAAAAACGCTCTTCGAGTTCTTCGCCGCTCCACTTTTCTATTTTTGCCCTTGCCCCCTGGAGAAGAAAAGGATTGTCATATAAAGACGAAGCAAATAATTCCCAGGCGCAAATTGCCATATTAATACCCTGCTTCGCTTCCGCAAGCCAGCGATCCGGACTCAGTTCCCTGTCGGCTCTGCTAAAGTGATAATCAAAGACCGTTCTGTCAAAACCCCGGACATCATAAAGGGAATCTGAAGTTTTTGAAGACGGCGAAGGAGCCGGAAATGCCTGGGTAAACCCATTTACCGGAAGCATACCAACTGCCAAAATAACCGTCAAAACGGCGGCTGTAATTTTATCGAAATAGAAATTTTTCATATTAAACATTCCGAAAATAATTTTTTCTTCCGCACAAGCGGAATATTTTTTTGTAAAACAGGTTTTAAGTATTTCCTTAGCATCAAAGAAAACGCGGGAACAATGCTAATTGCGCAAAAACATGAGCTTGCTACACCAAGCGCCCCCACCAACGAAAGGGTTCTTATCAGTGTGTTGGAATCTTCACTAAGGAACAGGAAGGGCAGCGCTCCGGCAATTGTTGTACCGGTTGTAGCCAACAGGGCGGGCATTTTCTGGCGAATAACGCGATAAAAACCCACGCAGACTTCAGAATTGTCCTGGCAAACCACCGACCTTATTCCGTCGATGCAAAGCACCGCGGCGTTAACTGTCATGCCGCTGACGGCAATAAAGGCGCAGGCCGCTGGAAGACTGAAGGCTCCGCCTGTCAGAACAATGCAGATGCCCGGAACCGCAAGCGAGGGCGGAATCGCGGAAAGCACGATTAGCGGAACAACAAACGATTCGTTAATTGCTGCAATAACCATATAGCAAAAAACAACAGCCAACACAAGTGAAAGGACAGTTCCTGTCAATGCCTCTGCCTGGCTGATTGCCTGCTGGTCGAATACAATAGAGTATCCGGGTGGCAGTTCCAGGTATTTATAAAGATCGCCAAGAGATTGTTTTACACGCCTGGGATCCATTGGAGATGTGGTTACGGTAATGGAAGCTGTCCGGCGTCGGTCGACCCTCCTAATGCTCGCGCTTTCAACTTCTTCCCTTGTTTTCATCAGTGTTTTAATCTGATATGCGGCATTGGTTTCGCTGTTTGCATTAAAAACAAGAGAGCCAAGAGCATCATCTCTTGTTTGCATGCGCATAACGCCGGCCATTTTATCAAAATAATCGCAGCCGCCTGTTCTAAGGCGGACATCAACTTCACCTTCAGAATTCACCCTTTTATATACAACAGGCCCATGCACGCCCATGCGAAGATTGCCGGCAGCACTGGAAAAAACAATCCCCGCCGCCGCTAACATTTCCCGATCGGGCGAAAGAAGCAGCTTTTTACTTCCGCTCTTAAAGTTAAGAACCTGCCCCCGAATCAGCTTTAGGCCGGTGCTGAGGTGCGCGAGTTCTTCTGCAAGCTCTCTGCATTTTTGCTCCTCGTCCCCTGAAACCCTGATCTCCCAGTGCCGGTCTTTTGCGGAATTTTCGGGAAAAAATATAAAGCCGTCAAAAACGGGAATACTTCCGGCGAGTTCACGGACATCATGCGCCTTTAAGATCCTGGGATCGAAGGATATTAAAACTGATCCCGAGCCTGTCCTTGCGCTGGTTTCAACATTTTTAATTCCTTTTTGGGCTGCCAGTCTACCACCGTAATCCGCAAGTATGCGATCCGCTTCTTCGGCAAGCAGGCCTCCTTCAAATTCAACCTGGGCATAGACCGAGTTTCCGGAACCATAGCTGCCGGTATCCACACCTTTAACGAAAAACATAACTACCGCCGAAGCGGCAAGCAAAAATGCAGAAAGCAATACCCGTATCGGATAACGCACGCACAGCCTGATTTCTGCAGCTATAAATCTGCATAAAATTCTTAAAAAGCGCCGGTAAACACGGCCGGACAACCGGGTATTTTGCTTTGATATGCAGTAACTTGATTTAGCGGAGCCCATGCCCCAGAGAAGCAATGGGGGCAGAAGAGTAAGACTAATTACAAGGGCCGTTAGTGTAACCGCCGCAATGGCAAAAGCGATTACTCCTGTTCCGTCAATTGCCGATAGCGGAAGCAGAACGATTACAGTGGTCATTGCCCCTGCGATCAGTGGAGAGCGCAGTTCAGCAAGACAGCCGGACGCATCCCGGTAAGACCTGCACTTGCGCAGTTTTTCGGTGCAGAGTATTACCGAATCAACTGCCGTGCCGACTCCGGCTGCTATTCCCGCCAGTACCAAACGATTTGCAGGAAAGCCGCAGATTGACAACAGGGCAGTTGATATAAGGCAAATTGACGGAACGATCAGGGCGCAGAAAAAACCGGCATGGTTAAACGCAAGAGCCGTGTTACCCGCTTTTTTTCTGTTAAGGAAAAAACTGATCATGGCTACAAGAAATGCGCCCAACAGTGCGGCGTTAAAGACCGAACGGAACGCAGCCGCTTCCTCGGCTCCCAAATCGGAAAGAACAATGAATTCTACGCCGGTGGGCAGGGCGGCAAGTTCTTTTTTTATGTTTTTAGAAAGCCTGCGCAAGTCCGCGTCATGGTTTCCCATAATGGAAATTACAACGGCCTTTTTTCCATTTAACCTGGAAAGAGTTTCCGGCATTCTTTCCTGCTCGGCTATCATGGCAATTTCTGAAAGCGCCGCCGCCCTTCCCCCTCCCAGCGGAATCAGCGCTTTGGCAAGGCCGTCAAAGGATGCAAATGTATCATAACGCCCGTCTACTGTAACGATTATTTCCCTGCCCTGCCGCACAAGGACTCCGCCCGAAAACAGCGCATCGTTCATAGCCAGCGCAGCGGCTACAGCGGCCTGGTCAAGCCCCAGCGCGGCAAGTTTTTCCTGATCCAGAATTATTTCTATTTCCTTTAGGCCTGTTCCCGATACAAAAACCTCGCCTGCTCCTTCAATGCTTTCGAGTCTTGGCTTTATTATCCTTTCCATTACCCTGGCAGCATTGCTGTCATCATCGCCATCCTGAAATAGCACTGCGGCAGACCAGACCGGAATTCTGGAATTACCTGAACTTAAGATTTCCGGCCGCTGCACGGAAGAAGGCAGGGATTCATATACCCTTTGGACGGCGTCACGGACAGCTTCATATCTTCCTCTTCCCCTCTTATCAAAGCGGATAAAAACCCTGGAATTATTGTTTTCGCTGGAACTCTGAACAGTCTGCACACCGGCAATTGCCGAAAGCGAATCTTCCAGGGGAATGCTGATGCTCCGCTCAATTTCAGCGGCATTAAGCCCGTAATGTTTTATTTTTACAACAAAAGAACTTCCGGCGTTATAATCAGTTTTTTCACCGGAAGCAATAATGACGCATAACGATACGGAACAAATGCCGGCCAGAATGCAAAGGCTCATTTTTTTTCTGCCAAGCCAGGAAGAAAAATGCGTCATCTGCTCCCTCCTGGGAAATTTTCGCCCTTACGGAATCTCCATTTAAAAAACCGTATTAAAACCGGCGGAATAACAAAAAGACTAAGGATAGTCGATGCGGCAAGCCCTCCCATCATTGCCGCCGCCATTGATTTCTGTGAATTCATAAGCGGCCTTATGACCAGCGGCAACAATGCGAAAACCGTGGTTAACGCCGTAATCAGTACCGCGCGCAGTCTTTCACAGGCGCCGGTGTATACGGCGCCGGATACCGGAACGCCCTGGTTTATTTTTTCTTCGCTTATTTCAAAAAGAACCAGGCTGTTATTCACTACCAGGCCGAAAAGCGCGGCCAGCCCCATAACAGCGCCGGAATCAACTCCGGCGCCGGATATTAAAAGAGCGGGGCCCGCGCCGGAAAGGGAAAGCGGAATACTCATCATAAGAATTACCGGCAGTAAGAAAGATTCAAACTGGGCGCCCATCGCCATGTAAAGAAGGATAAGTACCAAAAGCACAAAAACAATCAGTGAGTTACGGTAAAGGCTGAAAACCGATTCATCAGCTCCGGAAAACCATGAATGGCGGGAGGTAATTTCCTTTATTAACTTTACGGCTGTTTTTCCTGCCGCTGCGGCAATATCCATATAGACAACGTCGCTGCGATCAAGGCGGGCAAGGGCTGCCTCGGTTTCCCTGCGCTCTACCCTGCCTACCGATCCGAGAAAGACTGTTTTTCCCTCCGGTGTTTTCAGCGGAATATTTTCCAGAAAACTTATCTCTTCGGCCGAGTTGTCCGCACCTGCCCCTGTTACACGCACATCAAGCGGCCTGCCTTCAATCTCCAGAGTAACAGCCACGACTCCTTCATTCAGGGTATAAAGGGTTTCCGCTATGTTAATGGCGGGCAGGGCAAGATAGGCTGCCGCTTCCCTGTTTGGATACATTCTAAGCTCGGGTCTTTGGCCGCCGGACTTTATTAACGCAGGAACCGCCGCAGTGTTAAAAAAATTTTCCACAAGCGCACAGCGATCCAGCGCCTCTTCCCTGTCTTTTCCGCTGACAACAAAACTGTTATGTGAAGACAATCCCAATAAGACTTCAGTTCTATCCCTGGGCAGATGCACATAATAGCTGAATTCACGATCAAAAAACTGTTCGAGCGCTGAATTTATCTGTGTTACGGCTTCTGCCGGCCTGGCTCCTCTCTTCAAAGTACAGCTTAAAATAAGCTCCTCCCTCCTATAGTCAATTTCCGCCCTGCGGCCGACATCTTCATTTTCCGCGCCGGCCCTTCCGAAAACTGTTTCCACCATTGGCAGCCCTGATACAATACGGGATATTTCCGTTCCTGCGTTACTCATCGCTTCCGGCAGAGTTCCCGAAGGGAAAACAGCGGAAATCCGCACTTCTTCTGCTTCGTCCGCCCTGATAAATGTTACAGGCTGCAGCAAAAGTATCAGGGCGCCAATGGCGCTGGCTAGGGCAGCAACAGTAAAAATTTTTACCGGCCGGCGCAAAGAGTGAATAAGGATACTGCGGTATTTTTTTTCAGGATTGATATTGTTAAGCATTGATAGATATTTTAATTTGATTGGTTTTTGAATATTAGCTGTCATTCCATATTTAAAAAACATACGGTACAGTGAGGGCAGACAGAACTGGGCATAAAGCCAGCCTGTAAAAACCGACACAACAAGGGTAATTGCAATATCACCGAACAGGCTGCCCAATGGACCGGGAAGAAAAATAATCGGCGCAAAAACCAGAATTGTAGTCATGGTAGATGCAAAACTGGATCCGGCAATTGTAGCGGTTATTTTGCTTATTTCCTGCGGTTCGGGCCTATTGTTTTTATTATCAAAAGAGCTGCAGAGCAAGTCCAATACAATTACGCTGACATCGGAAACAAGCCCAATGCCAAGGGCAAGGCCCCCCAGGCTCATGCCGTTGAGAGACTTCCCAAGAATAAAAAGAACGCAAATACCGGCGGCGGCGGACACGGGAATAGAAAAAGCCACAAGCAGACTGTACAGAACACGGCGAATAAAGATAATCAATACAAATATAACCGCCGCCGCACCCAGGCCGGCAGAGATTAAAAGGCCTTTAATGCCGGCTGTCAGGGAAGGTGTAGAATCGTAAACCAGTTGAACATCAGCGTCTCTGGAAAAAAGCGAGTTACTTTCCTTAACAACTTTTTGTATTTCTCTGGAAAGCCGAACCGGATCTGCGCCGGGTCTGCGGTATATTTCCAGAGCGGCCGCCTCGATGCCGTTATGCACAAAAATACTGTCTCTGCGGCCGGCGGCAGTTATGAACGAACCCGCATCACCTGCCTTTAATGTCCCGGCGCCCAGCGGGAGGATCATTGAACGAAGTTCAGAAACCGAATCCGGCCTGCCGGAACTGACAACTATCAATTCGGTTTTTCCTTCGCGTGCAGTTCCGGCAGGAATGTCGGCAGCTTCCTGAGAAAGCAGCCTGGTAAACTCCTGCGGACTTAAGCCCAGAGCGGCAAGTCTGGAAACATCAAGCTGAAGCTGTTCCTCGGCAACTTCACCTCCGACAAGAATTACCGAGGAGGCCCCGTCTATTCTTCTAAGCCTTGTCCTTAGTTCATATTCAGCAAGGTTCCTTGCAAAACTTCCGCCATTGTTACGCGAATATACCGACACAATGGCATGGGGTTCATTGTTTGCTTCTGCGGAAGTTACAATTGGCTTGTGAACACCTTCCGGAAGTCCCGGATAAACAGCGTCGATTGCCTCACGAACAAGGACGGCCGCAGTCATTGGATCCGTTCCCCAGCGGAAGTCCATGCTGATAAGGGAATAATTATCACGCGAAATACTGCGTATCCGCTGCAGTCCCTTAACGGGAGACAGTGCATCTTCCACGGGAATGGTTACCAGGGCTCTAATGTCGCCTGCCGCCATGCCGGAATAAACTGTTTCCACGTTTACCCGTGGAACAGAAAATTCGGGCAATTTATCCAGAGGAAGTTTTGAAACAGAAAAACCTGCAGCTATAAGCAGAGCAGATAAAATCATGATTACTGTTACCGGACGGCGGACAAAAAGGTTGATCAATCCATGCATAATTTTCCTACTTTAAAAGGGAAACAATAAATGTTTTTTCATTTTTATTTCCATAACTGTCTTTTAATCCGGATTGGATATGGAAGTTAACAACTCCGAAATTCGTTGAATTGACAAGAATTCCCGTTAGTTCAATGCGCACAAGATTCTGCCATTCACCTGCCGGCTGAGAAACAGAAAAACCGCCGGTCTTTACCTGGCGAGGTGAAAAGGCAAGAACATTGTTGCTTGTGTCGATGCGGAACAATTCCATGAATGAAAACTGATCAATGGAAGCTCCCGGCGCCGTAAAAAAATAAAACTCAATCCAGGTTCTGACCTCTTCGCCGGAAGGAAAATTATTTACTCCATCTGCCACGGGAAGGTGTTCAAAAAGTGAATTAACATCAAAACTTACAAGATCAGGATCTGTTAAACTGCCCGGTGCCATTGGAAGCCTTATCCCCGCAAGTACCGGCGGCATTGACTGGCTGCCATTTGCATAAATTCTAAAGACGTATTCATCCTCGCTCTCATTGCCGGCAAAATCCTTAACTCCCTCTTTAAGTCTGATCGTAAAGCGGCTTTCATAAACCGGTATTGTTTCGAAGCTGAATATAAAATCCTTATTGAAAAGCGGCGCTGTATCCATGACAAGTCCCGCCGCCCCTTCTGCGCTCAGGCAGCTGTTCACCGAGAGGCTGTCTACCGGCTTTGAGAACTTTAAAAGAAGCCGATCGTTCTTTTCCCAGCCCCTGTTTTCGATCAACGTTCCGCTGCCGCCCAGGATGCCGGCAGTTCCGGCTTCCAGAAGTACGGAAGAATTGCCGCTGGTTAGGCGCCATGCTTCAACAAGAACAGGATCCTCGTGGTCGGTACCGGTAACAAATGTGCTTATAAAATCCTTTCCCATGGACATTCCGTAAATTTCAGCCAATGATGCAGAAACATGCAGCTCATGGCGCCTATGCTGTGCCCAGGGTTCAAAAGGAGTAAAAATTGCCCTATGCCCGCCGTCTTCCAGCCGCCATGAGCCGTTTTTCGCCGGAACAAATGAAACATTGTCGTATAACGAGCCGTGAGAAACAGGAACTGAAAAAATCAGGTTCACCTCTACCCTTGTATCATCTATTTCTTCGTTCATTCCGGGATAAAATGAAACCAAAAACGGGCGAAGCGATGCAGGCCGGGTAGTGAAACAGCCGGTAAAGCCCTTATCCATGGACAGGCCCGCGGTGCTTTTTGCCTCGGCAGAAAGGGTTAAAATAAAATCACGGTTTTTTTCCAGCGGCGCCAGTGGAATAAATAGCATCTTTTTTCCTTCCCAGAGAAAAACCCCTTTTACACTGCCGTTATCTTCGCTCATGGAAAAATGACGCTCAACACTCTGTCGGTCAGGCTCGTGGGAAAAACTCAGTGACACCGCAATCTCGTGCGGATCAGCATGATAATGCTCACCGGGGCTCCATCTTAAAACCTCGAAAGGAGAAGATCTTAGTATATCGCAGGAGCTGAAATATAAAGGAATAAACAACAGAATAAAAACCATTATGATTTTTATATCCGTATCTCTAACAGAGCAGTTATTCATCACGGGATTCATTTTATTGCCTCCAAAAAAAGAAATTGATCTTCCCTTAAATACATTCCCTGTCCGTTTTCTATTCCTCCCTTCCCGCCGGGAATAAGCAGCTTGTAATAATTGGGTTCGCCGCTGCTTCCCGCCCTAAGGCCCTCCCATGTCATGCGCAAACGATCGCTGGAAATCCAGTTGGCCGAACGCAGGGCAATGGGAGGCAGATTTTTCGGGAAAAAGGGAAAAAGAAAAATCTTTAACGCGGCATTCTGTTTTTCTTCATTACCGAAGGGTGCCGAAAAACGAATGGTAAACGAAAACTCTCCGAATGCCGGATCGACCGGAACTTCCAGGGCGCCCATATCGCCGCTTGGACCAAAATTCATAAGTGAGGGAGCATTGTCAGCGTTAAACGATAGAATTTTCAAAAATGGAATATCGGGAATAAAACTGATTCTGTAGTCTTCTCCGATTTTCAGGCCCTCGCTGTCTTTTGTATCTCCTGAAACAACAAGGGTATATGCCGTTTCTGGTTCGGGATTGCGGTTAAATATATAAATAATTGTTTTTTCAGATAACAATTCCGTTCTTCCGGTAATGGAAGGCTCGAAACGCATTGAACGCAGAACATTCTCGTCCATTACCTTGTTAAACTCAACGGCAATGGCCTGTCCGGAACCCAGCCCTGTTGATAATTCTGCTCCGGTGGGAAGCCAGCGCCCCATGGAATTCAGTACCGGAAACGCTCTGGTTACCTGCGGCATCACCTGATCCAGATTTGTTACAAACCGGGAAGAAATTGCCCCGGGCAGCGGAACTCCGTCCCTGCTTTTGGCGCTTTCTTTAAGAGTCCAGCGGTACGTAGTCCATGCGATAAGGTTCTTTTCCGGAATAACACGCAGATGTGTATCGTCTAACAGCCACTCGAATGTTTTGTTTCCCATTCCGTCGACAGTCAGGGCTGTCTCGACACTGAGCCTTTCCATGGGGCTGGAAAACCTGAATTCCATAACTGTGTCCGTTGTTCCCACTGAAGCGTCTTCGCCCGGGCTAAACCATTCCAGCAGCGGCGGCGGACTTTTATTGACTGCGAAAAACGGGACAAAGCGCTCTACCCGCAGCTCCCTCCCGTCCGTCGAGCGGACTATTCCGGAAAGGCTCAGTGTATATCTGGCACCGGCAGTCCACCCCTGCACAGGTACGAAGTAAAGATCGTTCCCCTTCCAGTAACGATCTCCGTTTACCACTCCTGCATCGGAGCTGATTTGCATAATCCCTTCGGTGTCATGCTTTCTCATTCCGGTATTAAAGGAAAGCATCACAGGGGTGTAAGCGTCCGGAAGCAGAGACTCGTAATCACAGGGATCAGTCCGGATTTCTATGGGGCGTAAATCCGCAAATCCGCAGGATACCGCTATGACGCATAACAGCACAAGAGACACATTATTCAGCCAGCGCCACATAAGCACCCTCCCGCAGATCAGATTCCGGCCGTAAAATAACAATTTCACCGGCATTAAGGCCGGAAATAATTTCTCTCTCTTCGCCGGTAACAGGCCCCAGTTTTACTGCCCGCTGCCCGGCAACACTGCCATTAACAACAAAAACACTGCCTTCATCGTTTTTTTTGTTAAAAACCGCAGATTCGTGAATAAAAACCGCCGGGCGCGGCGGGCCAAGTGTTACAGAACTGCGCGCGAACATTCCCGGCTTTAGCCTGTTACCGGCGGAAGTGCCGCCTCCATTACCGGAATCATTGAGCAGCACCCGCACAAGAAAACTTAAACTTTGGGTATCCGCCTGCGGATAAACCAGGTCCACAACGCCTTCCCTTACTTCGCCCGTTCCGTCGATTTTTACGAAAGCCGCCATTCCCTTTTCTATTCTGATTGCGTCTTTTTCGCGTACCGGAAAAAACGCATAAAGGGAAGCCGTGTCCATAAGACTGAAAATTTTATCCCCGGGTTTGACTCGTTCGCCCTCTTCCAAATAGCGCGCTCCCACAATGCCCGAAGCCGGAGCTCTTACATTTAAGTCTTCCAGTGCAATTCTGACGGAAGAAAGTTCTTTCTCTGCTGCTTCAAACCGGGCGATGGACGCATTTAGTTCCGCAGTAAGACTCAGTGTCATCAGCGAGACAAGCGCACTGCGGCGCTCATTTTCGTCTAACGGAACGGGAATTCCCGCGCTCAACAAGTCCTGGTCGCGGCAGCCAATCATGCGGATACACAGCTCCTTTTCCATTATCAGAATTTGTTCCCACTCCATATCCAGGTTAAAGCGGCTGACAAGAATTGCTTCGGTGTTAATCCCTCCGGCATTGTAAAGCGTCTCCTGATTCAAAAACTTGCGTTTATCTTCTTCCCACTTTCTCTTAATAAGAAGCAGTTCAGCTTCGGATTTTTCTATTGCGAGTAACTGAGCTTCGGCCATGAACTTTCCTTCTAAAAGCCTTGAACGCGCCAAATCGCAGGCAGCCTGGGCCTGGGAATAATTGTTTTCCGCCCTTTCCACCGCCAGTTTAATCTGCGGATTCTCAATCAAAAGCACCTGTGCCCCGGACCGGACATAATCACCTTCACGGAAATACAATTTACTGATAACCCCTTCTTGCGAAGAAGTAATATCAACCTTGGCCAGAAATGAAAGAGTGCCAAAACCTTCCGCTTCGTCCGGCAATTCCCGGATAACAGCAGCCGCCCCCCTTACCTTCCTGGCTTCAATTTCGCTGTGTCCCTTTTCCGCACAGGCGGAAAAGACAAGCGCCGGCAATACAAATACCCATATAAAAAAATTACGCGTCATAAATTTTCCTCCGGATAGACTGCGGCAAATGCCGCCAACTCGCCGGGCCTGAAATCCAGGATACGTTCCAGCTCCCTTGTTGTTTCAAGCAGATAAACAGCGGCTTCAACAACGGCAATCTCTTTTTGCATATATTCAATGAAGCTTTCCATAAGATTTAACCGGGTTATCTGCCCCAGACCAAGCCTCAATTCATCAATACGGCAGCGCTCGGCGGCAAGAGAAACAGCTTCAAGCGCCAGGAGCCGTTTCTGATCGGCAAGAGAACACTTTTCCACAGTCCTTACGGTCAGGCGCCCGATCTGCTCAAAAGCGGCATTGTATTTTTCCCTTTCAAGAACCAGGGCCAGCAAGGCCTGATGTTTATTGAGGCCTGCGGCAGGATCGGGCAGGGGACTGAAGCTGTTCTGAACCATAGCGGTTCTGTCGTAAGGAGGCTCCCAGCCCGCCTGGGCGCCGGCGCGGTTCTGAAACCACGGGCCGGAAAAATCGACATTGATTCCGACCGACCAGTTATAACGTGTTAGCGGATACTGCTGGCCTGTTAGTCCAAAACCGCCGGTAAGCCTGATATTGGGGAGCCATGAGTGAGAAATATATTTTAACTCGGCCTGTTTTTTAACAATAGAAAATCTGGCCTGAACTAAATCAGGATTCCGTTCTCTTGCCAAAGCGCCGGCAGCTTCAGCCATCGGAAAAACAACAGGGTGATTGATATCGACTTTTTCTTCCAGAACGGGCAGAAATTCCAGACCAAGAAGCTGTGCAAACTGTTTTTCCATTTCCTCCAGGTCCAGGCGCAGGGAAACAAGATCAATTTTTGCTTCAGAAAGGCTGATATCCGCCCTTGCAAGGTCCACAGGCAGGGCAAGCCCCAAATCAACTTCTTCGCTCAGAATCCGCCGCTGTTCACCCAGGACAACAAGAGCCTCTTCCCTTATAACCAAAATGGCCCTGGAAGAAAGCACGCTTCGATAGGCGGCAAGGGCGCTTTCGGTAATTTCCGAAGCCATTCTTTGCAGGGCGGAAGAAGCAAGCCCAAGTTCAAACCGTTCAAGGTTACGCGACATTGAAGTTCTGCCGCCGTCCCAAAGAAGCTGGTCAACGCTAATTCCGTAATTTTTAATAAAAGAGTCAGCGCCAATTTGCTGCAAACGATCGTTTTCTGATACGTCCAGGCTTATCCGGGGGAAATATGCACGCAGCCCCATTGTCCATGCCCTTTCCTTCAGTTTTTGGGAGGCATGGGCATGCCGCAGATCAGGAGATGAAGCCAGGGCAAGCTCGGCAGCCCCGGTAAAAGTAAGGGAGTAAGGCGTTTCGACTCCGTACAAGGCTACGGAAAAAAGAATTATCAGCAAGAATAAAAATACTTTAGTTCGCATTTAAGAGGCTCCTTTCGTACACAGCCAATTTTCTTGCCGCTTTGCTGATTGCCCTGGAAAGCAGGCGGCCAGTTGTATCCGATGAAGAAAAACTCCTTTCCCCCATGGCAGTAACCCTTCCGGCAGCCAGCGGCGCCTTTCTTTCCACTGGTGCAGTGTCCGGCCCGGGCGCATCACCATAAGCCCATATACGAACTTCCACAGCCAGGGATCTCTTCGTCCGCCACCCAAGACCGAATTCCCTTTCCCTTACCTGAATCTCCGCCGCATAAACAGGCGCTTCACCGGCGCTGACTACACGGCAGCCCCTTTTCCAAAAGTAAAACGGCGCAAGACCGGCGGTTTCCTTTTCCACCGAATCCCAGCCTCCGGTTCTGTCTACACTCACATTTAAAATACAAAGGGTTGTCCAGGTTTTGCCCTGCGCTTCTTCGCTGCCGGCTTTGGGAAGAAGCCATGATTGGCTTCGCGAATAATTAATTGGCAGCCCCTCACAAGAAAGCAGCAGCATTGCAAAAAAAGAAAAAAATATAATTTTGATAATGAAGTTTTTCATTACAGTGCCTCCCTGATACGTGTTTCAAGATTTATGATCGAATTAGCCAACGGAGTGTTCCATGGAAGCATTGCCCTTGCACGGCTAAGATCCTCCAGAGCATCGGCGCCCCTGCCCAACACCCACCGCATTCTGGCCCTTCCCAGCAGAATCATCGCACAGTCCGCAGAAAATTCTGCGGCTCTGTCCATCAGGAGCAGCGCTTCGGCGCCGTTTCCCATTTCGTCTGCGAGTTCCGCGGCAAGATACAATGTTCTGATATCCTGCGGATAGTCAGCTAACAGAGACTCGGTAATTTTCATCGCTGCGGCAAGGTCTCCTTTTTCACGGATAACTCTCGCAAGATACAGCCTTGCCTCGAAGGCCGAAGGCCGTTTTTTAACCGCCAGCCTGAAAGATTTTTCCGCATCATCGAGCCTGCCGGAAAAATATTCGGCCTTGCCCTTCAATACAAGAGCCGGAGGAAATTTTTCTATTCCATCAAGGACATTACAGGTTTCTGCAAAATTACCGGCGGTATAAAACTCCGAAGCGCGGATATACAGGTGTATGGTTTCCCTGTCAGCCTTGTAAGCGCAGGAAATTGAAAGCACAACGCCGGCGAAAGAAATTGCAAAGAGTGCTGTTATACGCCAATTTTCTTTTTTTGTTTTCATATCAGCCCCTGCTTATATAGGCCAGCCGTTCCGCCAGGCGCCCCCCGGAAACTTCAGCCTGCGAACCGAAAAACTCCCTGTATACCGGCGCGGCAGACAGCGCACGCAGGGCTCCCACTGCATAAACGGTGTACGGGTTGTCGGGAAGGGAAATCAGGGGAAGCAGTGAACCAAGAATTTCCGGCTGGCCCTCTCTTAGTGAGCTGGATATGATCTCCTCAATCTCAGCCTTGGTCTTAAGAGACAGCCCGTCTTCGGCTTTAAGCCCGGTGGAAGCGGCAAGTATCGCACGGCACTCACCGGCAAACGGCCCTGAAGGCGCAATACCAATACAACGCTCGGCATAATCTGCGGCAAAAGGACCGGAAAAAGCCCTTGCTCCACGATACCAGTACTCCGGAAACTGCGCATAACGTGCCCTGATAGACCGGTACGCCGCCGCAGTTCGCCTGTCGTCTCCATTGCTTTCCAGGGAGCAGACCAGGAGCATCCAGCGGCCAAATCCATCCGGTTCTTCGATATCTTCAAAAATACTGCCAAACCCCGCCAAAGCATCGGCCCACTGCCCCCTGGCAAAAGAAAGAATTGCGCCGGCAGTCAATATCACGGCATCTTCCTTTTTTTGCTCCAGCACATTCAAAAGCCCCTGTTCCAAATCTTCCTTTTGAATAATTCCAAGACCATAGGCCCATGCAAGTTCCTTGTAAGCGGCGGCGACCGCCCCTGCATAGTCCCCGATACTTTCCCGCAGACCGGATTCAGCCAAAGCCAGTCCCTGATACCAGAAGCCGGATCTTTCCAGCTCGGCGAGTTCGTCCAGCGAACGAAGCTGCTCCGAATTATCCTGCGGCGCAAAAGAGACAGCCGTTGACTGAGCCCATTCCCCGGTATTTACAGCCGCCGTTGAATGCGAAGAATCGTTTTCACTTTTACAGGCGATAATTAATAACACCGCCGCAGCAAAAACCCAACATTTTTTCTTAAACCTCATGCACAACCTCCAAAAAGTTATATGAATATATATGGCGCGCAGATGAGATATGCATTAGTGGGGCTTATCCACGACTATGGCGACTGCAAAAATATATGCCTATAACAGGCAATAGGGGGCCTGTCAGAGGGAAAAGGTAATAACGAATAGGTAAAAGATGAAAGATTAAAGAGAAAAACCGAGGTTCGAAGGCTACAAATGATGAAAACAAACAATGATTGCGGACAAGAATTACCTTTTAATTTATAATTTTTACCTTTTCTGGCATATATTTTTGCAATTACCAAAGCAGTGGAACGCTGGCGTAGGGGAGGAAATTAACAACCCTACCTTGAAGAGCCAAACCAGACACCGAATTTAGCCGTTACCTTGCGAAATACAGTTAGCAATGGTATGATTATAGGTGTGAATAAAATGAAACTGTTTCAACAGATACTGAACAGCCAAAAGAATGTAAAATACAATGACTTTATTGTTATTCTTGAAGCTTGCCGAACATTTTGTTCGGCTTGGGGTTTTACCGCACAAGGAGCGAAGGAAGTCACAGTATTTACAAGAATGAAGCAGTTGCAGAAATCATCAATATTCAGAATGTAAATGGAGAAGCAAAGCCGTATCAAATTAAGCAGTTCTTCTCGTTGGTGGAAAAATATAATTTGACAATGGAGGAAAAACAATGAAAGACTATCATATTAATATATTCTATAGCGATGATGATGAAGGATATATCGCCGATATTCCCGACTTGAAAAACTGTAGTGCGTTTGGCACAACGCCGAATGAGGCATTGCAACAAGTTTTAATCGCACAAAAACTGTGGCTTGAAGAAGCAAGAAACGCAAATGTAGATATACCGAGTCCACAATACCGCCCAGTGATTTATCAAGTAGCATAAAGCAGCCCAGGGCATACCAGTGCAGCCACCTGACCCGAATCGCGTGGCGTCTCAGCCCTTGACTGCGCCGGCGGAAACACCTCTGGTTATCTGTTTTCTGAAAATGATATAAAAGACTATCATGGGCAGCATTCCGATTGTCAGTGCGGCGAACTGTTTGCCGTAATCGGTGGCCAAAGAACCGGAGAACATCCTCATTCCAATGGGCAGGGATTTTAGGCTGTCCGAAGATACAAGAATATTGATTAACATAAACTCGTTCCATGTTCCGGTAACGGTGAGTATGGCAACCGTTGTAGCTACAGGCGCGGCCATTGGCAGGATAATGCTGCGGAAAATGCGCAGATATTTGGCGCCGTCAATCCGGGCGGATTCAAGCACCTCGTTGGGAATGCCCTTAATGTACTCGGTTGCAAGATAGACTGCCATTGGAAGCCCAATACCGATATAGGGAATAAGTACCCCCAGCCTGGTATTTATTAAACCAACTGCCGTTATCATTATAAAAAGCGGAACCATGATGCATTGAAGGGTTATCAATATGCCTATGATAAAACTGCCGTGCAGGACAGGCGTTATTCCGGAAGGAAGTTTAGCAAAAGCAAAGGCCGCCATAAAACTTAAAATGATAATGGAAAACACAGTAACCGTAGTATAAAACACACTGTTAAAAATCAGGGTGGCAAAATCGCCATCCCGCCACGCAAGGGTGTAATTTCTGTAAAACCAGGTTGTCGGAAGGGCAAGTTTGCTTGAACGCATATAATCCTGGGTTGTTTTGAACGAATTGACAAGGAGCCAGAAAATGGGATAAACGGCCAAAATGGTAAATACAATTACGGAAAAATACATGAGGGTCAAAGCATACATATTTGTCTTTCGAATATCGTTCATTTTAATCTCCCGAAGAAAAACGTTTTTCCGTAAATCGTGTAACGCCAATGAGTATAAAGCAGATAATAACCATCACCGTTGATATGGCATTGGCCACCGGATAATTGGGCGCCTGTCTGAAGGCTTTTTTATACATGTAGATGGAAAGAACACTTGTGCTGTCGGCAGGCCTTCCTTCAGTCATCACAAAGATAAGATCGAAAGATTTAAGAGAGCCCGAAATCGCAAGAATCGCACAGGTTACAATTACGCCGGACAAAGCCGGAAGAATGATATAGCGCAGGGTCTGCATTTCGGTTGCCCCGTCGATCTTTGAGGCTTCGATAACAGATGTGTCTATTTTTTGCAAATTCGCCAGGAATATCAGCATATATATCCCTGTATACATCCACAATATTACGACAAGAACGGGAATAATATCCATTCTGCTTGGTATATAAATGGCTTCGGGATTAAAAAACATTCTGACAATCTCGAGCCAAAGGCTGTGAGAACCCAGGAAAAATCTGCTGAAAAGAATTCCGATAATTACGGCCGAAATTACATTGGGCAGATAAATCATGGTCTGAAAAAAACCGGTTTTTTTTATGAGCCCGCGCGAGAGTATATAGGCGAGAATAAATCCCAGAGGTATCTGGCCAAAGACGGAAATAAGAACAATATAAATATTGTTCTTTAGGGCTACAAAGAAAAATGGATCAGTAAAAATTTCCCTGTAAGCCGCCAGGCCGCCAAACCCGTGATTTTTCAGGTCCAGGACTCTTCCCCCACGGTATGTGGACATGCTCAAAAACACGGAAAAAACCGTGGGGAAAGCCATTACAAACAGATAGAGAAGCAGGGCAGGCGCTACAAGTACTATGTAAGCAGTTCTTTCTTCTTTTTTAAACAAACTGTCTCTCATAATACCTTCCTGCCCTTACTTAAATTGTAGTCTATCTGCTCCAGGTGTCAAATGCCCCCTGAACATCAGCAGCTACTTGAGCAGGTGATCTGTCACCGGTAGCGATCTGTATCAATCCCCTGTTAATGGGCTCATAAACCTCGGAGGGGAACACGCCGTCAATTACAACTGTCGCGGTGGCGAATTCATTGCCAAGGTTTCCGATTGCTTTCTGCATGGGCTCAAGCTGCATTGCGCCAAAGTCCAAATCGGTTCTGGACGGAGTCGGAGTGCCGCCGGTTTCGGTTCTTCGCTCGGAAACGGCCTTGCCGGTCATGTATTTAACAAGCCGCCACGCCGCATCTTCCCTGGCTGAGCCTTCGGGAATGGATGCCGCCATGGCATATCCAACACCAAGAATTACCGAACTTGAAGAATTGATCCTTGCGCCCTCAATACTGGGGAATACGCCAATTCTGATATTCTCCTGCTTAACAGGGCTTATCAGCGCCTCTCCGGTATCCGAATCGGTAATAAATGCGCCTACCCGCCAGTCGCCGTCAATGTAGTAAGCTCCCCTGTTGTTCGCAAACAATCCGGGGCCGTCGCCGTATTCAATACCCACAGCGGATCTCTGGATTACACCGTCGGCATACAGGCGCCTGATAAAATCAAGGGCTGCTACAAAATCAGGATCGGTAAATTTGGCTTGACCGCTGTGAATTCTCTGCTCCCAGCCTTCGCCGCAGAAACGTCCGGCGACCATGGAGAACAGGCAGCTCTGCATAACCCATTCGCTTTGGGCAGGAATGATAATCGTTTCATAACCATTTGCCCTTAATACAGGTACCTGCGCCACTAATTCAGCGTAGGTCCTTGCCGGCTGCAGACCGCAGTCGTTCAATACTTCCATGTTGATAAAGAAGGCATGGGTAGTGGTAATTCCCTGGGGAATCATGGCCAGATAGCCAGCCTGCTGTTGGGACGGATCCATCGTCAAGGGCAGATAATCGCCCCTGATGTTATCCCGGCTTACAAACGGCGTCAGGTCTTTAAGAAGCCCCTGATCATGCAGGTAATCCGAGCGTCCCGACGGCCAGACAAACATTACATCGGGAAGATTTCCCGCTGCGGCATAAGTCCTCAGCTTATCATGGAAGGGCTCGTCAAACAGGTTTTCCCTGTCGAGCCTTACATCCGGATTTTCCCTTTCAAAAGTGCTGAACCAGTTGTTGGCATCGGCGATGGCATTGGGCGCTGTAGCTTCCAGGTAGTAAAATACCCTGAGTGTTGTACGGTCGTCTTTTTTGGCACAACCCGTAAACAGGGAGCCTACAATCAATACAGTGAGAACGAGTCCCACAATCCTAAGTTTTGTTAACATCAATGACCTCCTAATAGTTTTGATGGCTAAATTTGCATTTTACCACGCCGGGAAGCCGGTGTCAAATGCAGTATTGGCATTACCGGTATTGACAATATCCGAATTTACCCTGATTCTGTACTAGAACGATATAATTACGGTAAAATGCCGATAAGTTGAAGAAGGAGGATTATTCTATGTCTAAGTGCGTTTACTGCGATTCTAAAAAATTTGGTCCCGGCTGTCCCAGCCGCAACAGCACCAATGGCCTGCATAAACATAATACCAATGAAAGACGCTGCATCTACTGCGGCGGAACGGCCTACGGTTATGGCTGCCTTCAGGCTCCCACGAGAAAGCACATCCACGGCCATGGAGCCTCAAAGTGCATTTATTGCGGAATCGTCATCGGCGGCCAGGTAATGGGCTGTAAGCACAGTCCCATAAACAAGCACGAATTCTAAAGCTCTGGCCGCGGGTTTTCAGCCCCGGCCGGGCAAAAAAGGTTCAAACAAGTCCGCTGAGAGCTAGGGCAGCAGCCTGTCCCACGGTGAAGGTTCCAGTACATCCCTGTCTATTCTGATAAAAATCTCCGGTTCGTATGTACTGGCGGGCCGCAGAGCATTATTTGCATTCAAATAACCAAGATTAACGCCCGGAGAGCCAAATTCACCGGAAGGATTTAAACGTACCATGGTAGTGGGATTACGGGTTATTGAGTCCCATGCACGGGCCGACTCAGCGTACAGGGCAAGGGCGCGGGAGCGGTAATTACGATTGCCGGTTTGTCTGGCCAGGGCCTCGTACGCTACGCCGGCATTGTTACGAGCCATCATAATGCGCTCGCCCAGTTCCAGGAATTCCGGGCGGTCGTTGGGCAGCAGCACCGGCAGGCGGGTGCGCTGATTTTCCAGTATATCCAAAAGACGGTTGTAATAGCCCTGGGCGGCGAAATAATCCCCGCGCTTGAGGGCTGCATTCCCAAGGGCAAAAAGCATACGGCGGTTTAGCGGCAATTCAGCGGAAGCCATAAAAAGATATTCAAGGGCATTCCTCCAGTCTTCCAGTTGATAATAAGCCGCTCCCATCCTGTATTGTATCTCCGGCGGCGCCCATCCATTCTGCTCTGAACGGTGATAATAATTCAGGGCCATTTCCATATTGCCGCTTTTTACAAAATACTCCAGATCTCCAAGGCCGGCATAAAGCCTGCCGTATTCCGGCGAGGCGGCAACCAGATTCCGCGAAAGGAATTCTTCATACAGATTGATGCCCCTTACAAGCTGCTCTTCCGCCGGGAAAAATTCCCTGTTGTTAATAAGCAAATCGGCATACCGCCTGTGGGTGTCTATCCTGTAAACGCGCCGGCGCACAGATTCTTCCCTTGCGGCATCAAACGCACGAATTGCGTTTTCGAGCGTTAGGCGCTCTTCGTATGTATTGTCAAGATTTCCATAGTAGCGGGCAAGATGATAATGAGGCTCCGGCAAAGACGGCTCTTCCCTGACAGCCTGCAGCAACAGCGCCCTGACGCCTTCGATGCTTTCGATATACTCATCCGGCACGCCGCGGACTTCCTGAAGCTGCTTGTCAAGAAAATAGCCGCCAAGTTCAGCAAGAGTAACAGCGGAAAGCAGCCGCTTTTTGTTTTCATCGAACCAGGCTTTTGTGTGGAGAACTTCCTTAAGATTGTCGGTACGGATAAAATATATCATCATCCGCTCAACTACCGGCGCTTTCCACCCATATCTGTCCAAGAGGCGGGAGTAGGCATAGCGCGCATCTTCGTATTTATCCCCGAATCTCGAAGGATTCGAATCTGCCCAGGCAAGATAATTGTCGCCTAACGCAAGCAGCCCTTCGGCATCATTGGGGGCATAGTCCAGAAGCTCCTGCTGAAGGAGCCTTTCAGCCTTGGCATAATTCAGCAGATAGTTTGTTTCCAAATCAGCATAGTCCAGCACGCCTTTTTTATTCCTGGGATAATACCGCAAAAGTTCATCGTATTTATTTTCCGCAAGCATATAACGCCGTTCATCCCTGAAACCTTCCGCATATCGATAAAACCACTTTTTGTTGCGGTAAATTCTGAAAGCATCGCCAAAAAGATCGTCTGCCCGCTGGTATTCACCTGCAAAAATTCTCTCGTATCCGCGCTTGTATATCGCTTCGGCCCTGAGCGGGTTATAAACAAATTTGTATCCAAGATAAAAGACGCACGCGGCGGATACAGCAATAATCGCAAAAAGCCTTAAAACAGGAAGAAAGTTATGCACAAAGATATATGCGAAACTGGCCTGTTCGGCTTCCAGAGCCTCGCCGGTACTCTTCTCGAAACCTCTTGGAATGACAATTGTCTTTCCCAGAATACTTCCTGCCATGGCAGCCGCTTCTTTCGCGGGAGCGCCTCCAACAAGAAGCCGGATAAGTTTTGACAGTTGATCGGGGGCAAGCACATGCTCGGCGATTAATTCCTGACAGGCAATTCGCAGGTTCAGGGGATATCCGGAAAGCGTTTTCTGCAGGCTGTTCAGTTCATCTTCGCTTAGCCGGATTTCCTCGACATCATCGGTTTTTGTTTCCCCGTCCCATGTTATTGCCGCAGGTATTGTTTCTTCGCCCTTTGGGGGTTTTTTAAAGAGATCGTCAATCCCGGGAAGTGTAAAGTCCGTTCCGCCGAAATCATCACCCTCTGTTGAAGGCGATTCGGATTCCAGGTCGATGGCTTCTCCCCCTCCGGTCTCTCCGCCAAGGTCGAATGAATCAAAAGAATCCCCTGATTGAAAGGCTTCTTCTCCACCTAAATCAAGGGAGTCAGAATCCGGTTCCGGCGGTTCACCCGCATCCCCGGCGGCGATTTCCATGGTTTCTTCGGGGGATTCGGTTTGTGGAATGTCGCCCATAATATCAAAATCCCCGGAACTCTCGCCGCCCAAATCCAGGTTCTCATCACTAATATCCGGGAGATCGCTGCCCAGGTCCATGCCGTCAAAGACGCTCTCTGTTTCGGCAGCAAAACTCTCATCACTGGTGTCCGGGAGCTCGCTGCCCGGATCCATGCTGTCAAAATCAAGTCCGCTTTCAGCGCTCTTAGCATCAAGATTAAAATCCCCAAGATCAAGATCCAGGTTTTCACTTTCAATGTCCGTTTGGGAACCGTCAAGGCTGTCTTCTTCCGCTGTATCAAGACCTTCAAAGCTGACGCTGTCCGAAGTAAAACTGCCGTCAATATTTTCACCGCCAAGGTCCAGTGCATCTTCCGGTTCTTCAATGTCCTGGGCGTCAAATTGTTCGCTTTCAACTTCAACATCAGTATCCGGAGAAAAGGCTTCAATATCCGAAGGATCGTCGGTCGGTATATCAAAATCAGAATCAACATCGTCGACGGGCGGCGGGGATATATCTTCCGGTATCGTATCCAGAAAGGCGCTAAAATCTAAATTGTCACCATCATCAACCTGAATCCCTGGTTCTTCCGGCTGAGGTTCAAAAAGAACATTTTCAAACTTGCTCAGAAAGGTCTCATTGGAAAACAGGGCATCCTCGGCCGCAGAATTATCGTAAGAAAGGGGAACAAAGGGAGGGGCTTCGTTTTCGGGAAGGTCAAGATCATCAACGGGCAGTTTTTTAGTCATAAGAGCGGCTCTCTCACCGCCTATATTGCCAAAAGAGTCTCTGAATTCGCCAAGTGCACTTAAAGAGGGCATATTAAGATAATTGAATATCGGCCGATAATTGTAAAGAATGTATGAAAACGATTAAAGTACTCGTATTCTTTACCGTAACTGCCGTTTTCTCCGCAGCGGCCGATTGGGAATCGTATCAGCTTATCGACCGTCTTTTAACCCTTCCCGGGCCCGGCGCGCCTGTTGTTTTTGAAGATTCCGTGATTTTTACCGCTTCTTCCGGCCTGAGGAGGGCCGGCGTCGCATTCGCCCATGAAGATTTTTCCAAAGTTTACTGGTTCAGGCAATTAATGGTACCGCAAGACCCTCTTGGCGCGCCAATTCCGCACGGCAGAAAAGTCCCCGATCCGTATAAAGATTCGGGTATTTTGTTTTATGTGCATCAGATACCCCAAAACATTAGGGAACTCGAATACCGGCTGGTCATCAACGGCCTGTGGACAACCGATCCCGCCAATCCAATTACCCGAAAAGATCCGGTTTCCGGGCTCCTCTGGTCGGTGCTTGCCGTTCCGCCCAGAACCCCAACGCCGGACATTCTCGGCGGGCAGAGCGGAACCCTCAGCTTTTCGTTCAGGGGGCCGCCGGGGGAAACCGTTACTGTAGCGGGCAGTTTTAATGGCTGGGATCCCTTTATGTATGAACTAAGGGAATCCCCTGCCGGGGTTTATACCTTAAACCTTCCGCTGCCGCCGGGAAGATACCAGTATGCATTTTTCCACCGGGGTCAGCGCTATGTAGACCCGCACAATCCAAGACGTGTTTATTCCACAGATGGAAATACGGTTTCAGAAATAGTAATTCCTTAGATTGAAACGCCGGTTTTCTCACTATATACTTAATTTATAGCTAGTATGCCTGTTCTGAAAGAAGGTTATCCTTTTATTATTCCCCCGTTATTTGCCGGCCTGGCAATGATCGTTTTTTTTCGGATTAAAGGCATGGGAACTTCGCCGGCCGGCATCACCTTTACCTGCATTGGAATTATTCTTGTAGTATTCGCATTGTTCTGCATGTTTTTTTTCCGGGATCCAAAAATAGAAATAACGCAGGGAGATAATATTATTCTGTCTCCATGCAATGGTACGGTAATGGAACTGGAAGAAGGAGATGAAAAAATCATCAGGGTTTTTTTGTCTGTTTTCAATGTCCATTTGCAGCGCTCGCCGATCGAAGGAACTGTAACCAGCGTAAAGCACCAGGACGGAAAATTTTTAATGGCATGGGATCCGCGGGCGCATTCCCTAAACGAGCAGAACATTATAACCATACAGGGCGCGGACGGCATATATACAGTCCGGCAGATTGCGGGTTTTCTGGCCAGGCGTTGTGTGTCATGGGTAAAAGCCGGAGACACCCTGAATGCCGGGGATAAAATCGGGATGATAAAATTCAGTTCCCAGGTGAATCTGTATATGCCGTCCGGTGTGGAGATTAAGGTTAAGCCGGGCGATAAGGTAAGGGCCGGTATTACAGTGATGGGAACAAAATGAAGATGCCAGCAATTAAAAAAGGGATATTTGTCATACCTTCCCTTTTTACCTGTGGAAACATGACCTTCGGCATTCTTTCAATTTTTGCCTCAGGCGAAGGTCAGTTCATACGGGCGGCATGGTTCCTGATTGGCGCCCTTGCCTGCGACATTCTCGACGGCAGAATCGCCCGAATGACGAAAACCTCCAGCGAGTTCGGCATGCAACTGGACTCGCTAAGCGATCTTGTCTCATTCGGAGTGGCCCCCTCGGTAATGATGTATATGCTGGTACTGAACAGCATGGGCAGAATCGGGATTGCCATCGCTGTGCTTTTTGTTCTTTGCAGCGCCCTGCGTCTTGCCCGCTTTAACGTACTCGCCCAAAGCGGCGAAGTTCAAAAACATTTTATCGGGCTTCCCACCCCGGCTTCTGCGGGAGTGATAATTTCTTTTGTTTTAAGTTACGAGCTATTGGGCCCGGAAGAATATGCCCTGAACTTCAAAACCATTCCTGTGCTGATGACCTTAATACCAACATTCTTTACCGTAATGCCGATTGTCATTGTCGCCCTTTCATTTCTTATGGTATCCAATATTCCGTATATATCTTTCAAGCGGCTAAAACTAACCAGGGTAAAGACAATACAGCTTTTCGCAGTATTAATTGTTTTAATTTTGCTGATACTGGTATATCCGCAAAACATTTTTTTTATAGTATTTTCGGTATATGCCGCTTCCGGCTTGTTGATTTACCTGCCCCGGTTTTTCTTCAGAAAACGAAAAAAAGAAGTAGAAGAAAAAAATGCCCGGTCCTAACGGCGCTTGGACGTTAACCTTCTTTTCGTAATATACTCTTTCGTCAGACTGATAACCATCTTGTTCAGAAGCAGCAGTGCAGTAAGGTTCGGGATAGCCATAAGTCCGTTTAACGTATCCGAAATGTCCCAAACAAATGTCAAGCCTCCAACCGCACCGACAATAATCAGAAGTGAAAAAACAGTCTTATAGCCGATATCGACAGCCCTATTGTCTCCTGTCAGATAACGCAGACATTGCTGCCCGTAATACGACCAGCCAAGGATTGTGGAACCGGCAAAACAGAAAAGCGCAATAGTAACAAAAATACCGCCGATGGATCCAAGGCTCTGCGAGAAAGAGGCTATAACAAGCGGAACACCCGCTAAATCTCCCTGATATAAACCGCTGGTTAGAATAACAAGAGCCGACATGGTGCAGATGATCATTGTATCGACAAAGACTTCAAAAACACCCCAGAGCCCCTGCTCTACAGGATCTTTGGCTCTCGATGCGGAATGGGCAATGGGCGCTGAACCCATTCCGGCTTCATTGGAGAACACGCCCCTTGCGATACCGAAACGCATTGCCCGCATAATAACATAGCCGGAAACGCCGCCGGCCACCGGTCTTAGAGAGAATGCATTTTCAAAAATAACACTAAACGCACCTGGCAGCCTGGTAGAATTCATTGCCAGAACAATAATGGAACCAATAAAGTAGAATACCGCCATAAAAGGGACAAGCTTTTCCGCAACAGATACCAGGCGTTTAATGCCCCCAATTATAACAAAAAGACATAAGGCCGAAATGACAATACCTGTAACTATTAAAGGAATACCAAAAGTCTGATTAAGGGACAAAGATATGGTATTCGCCTGAGCCATGTTACCGATGCCAAAGCTGGCCAGCGTGCCGAAAATCGCGAAAATAACCGCCAGCCACTTTAACTTAAGGCCTTTTTCTATGTAATACATCGGCCCGCCGTGATGCGTACCGTTTTCATCGGTTTCGCGGAATTTTACCGCAAGAACAATCTCGGCGTACTTTAACATCATGCCAAAAAAACCGGAAACCCACATCCAAAACACTGCACCCGGGCCGCCGGTATAAATTGCCGTCGCTACGCCGACAATATTACCGGTACCAATGGTAGCCGCAAGGGCCATTGTCGCCGCTTGGAAAGGTGTAACATTGCCATCATCCAGTTTTTCCTTGGACATTTTCTTAAAAATCTGCCCAAATGTGGCTTTCCACCAAATTTTGATCCTGACTACCTGAAAAAGCCCTGTATAAATCGTAAAATGTACGCCGGTTCCAACCAGAAAAACCAGCATGTACGGTCCCCATACAAAATCGTTAACCAGGGTGTTAACCTTATGAGCGACTTCAATATAATCCATTCAGAACTCCTTGGGTAATCATCGAAGCATTATACAGGAAAAAACGGATACATGGGAATGGGAAGCGTCGTTAAATTACAAAAAAGCGGTTAAAAGCCTAGACTAAAATCCATCAAATGCCTATAATTCAGACTATTCCAATGTTCTCCGGTATATCGGGGGAACGGGAAAGAGCAGGAGGACTTAAGAATGAGCGTCAGAATACGGCTCAAGAAGTTTGGTACAAAAAAACGGCCTTATTACCGTATCGTGGTTATGGACAAGCAGGTTCCCAGAGATGGAAAAACCATTGAAGAACTTGGATATTATCACCCTATCGAAAAGGAAGACAAGCAGATTGTTTTTGATGCTGAAAAAGCAAAAGCTTGGCTGGCAAAAGGCGCGACTACTACAGACACAGTACGCAGAATCTTCAACAAAAAGAATATTACGGTAAAATAGCGGTTATTGGTGTGTAAATCACCGCATGATTAACGCCCTTAAGGGAAAAGGTATTAAAATGGAAAAGGATCTGATTGAATATATTGCGAAATCACTTGTAGACGACCCGGGCAGGGTGCAGGTCAACGTAGTCGAAGGCGAAAAATCGACAATCCTGGAACTAAGAGTCGGGGAAGATGATATTGGCAAGGTTATCGGCAAACATGGCCGAATAGCCAAGGCAATAAGAACGGTGCTTCAGGCCGCTTCCGCCAGATCCGGCAAACACACGGTACTGGAAATACTTGACTGATAAGTTCATCGTCGCCTTGGTTGGACCTCCTTTTGGACTCGATGGTTTTGTAAAGGTACGGCCGCTTTCCGGCGAAGTCGAACATCTGTTAAAACTGAAATCAATAACCGTCCGGCGGGGCGAATCTGAACAGCGTCTCGAAATAGAAGAATGTAAGGCTTCCGGAACCCATGTTTTGGTGCGTTTCACCGGGATAACAACCCCCGAAAAGGCAAAAACCATGACCGGCGCGCAGTTACTCGCCGGACGGGATGAAGCGGCTCCTCTGCAATCGGGGGAATTCTATATTGAAGATCTAAAGGGTTTGCCGGTTCTGGCGGAAGCGGAAAAAGAGGCCATCGGCAGCATTAAGGACATTGTGGAAGGCGGCGGGGGCGACCTTGTGGAAGTTAGACTGCACAGCGGAGAGATAAAACTGATCCCCTTCCGAAAGGAATTTTTTCCGGAAATTAACCCCAAAGAAGGCAGCGTAACACTAAAAAATCTCTGGATATTAGAATGAAATATACGGTTCTAACACTATTTCCGGAAATTACAGACGCCTTTTTCGCAAGCTCGATAATGGCAAAGGCCATACAGCGTGGCATAATCGAGTACCAGGCTGTCAATATCCGGGACTTTGCTCTTGATAAACACAAAACCTGCGACGACGCGCCTTATGGCGGCGGGCCGGGAATGTTAATGCTGCCGGAGCCGCTTGGCCGCGCCCTGCAAGCTGCAGGCGGCGCCGGGCGCCGTATCTGCCTTTCACCGTCGGGCAGGCCCTTTAACCAGGCCATGGCGCGGGAGCTTGCCGGGGAAAAAGAGCTGATTCTGCTCTGCGGCCGCTACGAGGGCATTGATCAGCGCATAATCGATCTATATATAGACGATGAGGTTTCTGTGGGCGATTATGTTCTTTCTTCCGGAGAAGCAGCCGCCCTGGTAATAATCGACGCTACCTACAGGCTTATTGACAAGGTAATCTGCCGCGAGTCCCTGGAGGAGGAAAGTTTTTCCGGCGGACTTTTGGAGTACCCCCAGTATACACGACCGGAAATTTATGATACATTGAAAGTCCCCGAAGTGCTGCTGTCAGGGCACCATGAGCATATACGCAAATGGCGTCTCGAAAAGCGGGTCGAAAAAACCCTAAAGCTAAGGCCGGACTTGATCAGTTTTGGTAAAGAGCAAGGGCTTTTTAATGGGGAAATAAACAGCATAATTGATCGTCAGATTTTGGCTGATCGTGAAGGAGATAAACAATGAACGAGATTAGAGCCATAGAAGCTGCTCAGATGAAATCAGAACCCGACAATTTTAAGGTTGGTGATACCGTTAAGGTACACTTCAAAATAGTTGAAGGCAAGAATGAGCGCGTCCAGATTTATGAAGGCCTGGTTATCGCGATGAAGAATTCCCGTGTAGGGAAGAGCTTCACGGTACGGAAAAATTCTTACGGCGTGGGCGTTGAGCGTGTGTTTCCGTTTCATTCTCCCAGGGTCGTAAAGGTTGAACTGGTCCGCCCCGGAAGGGTCCGCCGTGCCAAACTCTATTACATCAGGGAAAAAATCGGCAAGGCCGCCAAGATCAGAGAGCTCGTTACCAAGAAGGGCTCCAAGGCGGAAACCCGCCGGGCCGCTGCCGCAGATCAGAATACAGAAAACTCCCAGAGTTAAATGTGAAGGTACCGGGGCTTTCTGTCCCTGCCACCAGGACTCAACCGGAGCCCAGGCAGCCGCAAAAACTCCAGGCAGAAACCGGCAGCCCCAGCTCCGTAAAAATATCAAAAGGCGATGCACCCCAGATAAAAGTTAATCAGGGTGCGATTTTCGGCGCCCTTGGGCTGCCGGCAGACAGGCTTTCGGCCTCTATCCTTACATTTGCCCGCTTTTTTTTTCTTCCGCTTGATCAGCAGCTTTTGTCTAAAATTCGCCGTCAGATTATTTCCGCCGGGCAGGCAGAACAGGCTGAAACCACAAAAGAAGCTCCTGCAGGCGAAGCTCTGTCCCCAAAGGGGCATCAGCTGCCGGGCCTGGCATTTGCCGCTCTTGCCGCTGCAAGCAAGGGAGTGGAGCTTACCCCGGAAGGGCTGGAAAATTATGCAGCGGCAATGGAACCAGAACCCCCAGGCGGCGAAGAGCGGCGAAGACAAAATCAAAAAAAGCGGGGGCAAGACGAGACTGAAAAGCAGGAAGAAGAAGCAGCGGAGATCGGCGGGTTTTCCGATGTTAAGGAGCGTGCGCTGCAAGCGGGGGAAAAAAATCCCCTGCTTGCGGTAATGAACCGGCTCCCGGGCAGGAATGGACAACGCTGGCTGGTATTCCCCTTCAATTTTAAGGAACAGGGTGATGAGTACCGCCTGTGCCTTAAAATTCTGCTTAACGAAGCGGCAGTCCCGGGACAGCAGAGCGGTTATAATGCCGGCCAATTTTTTCTGGACATTGTCAAAACCGGCTCCGGCGGCGAAAATGCAGCAGATAAAGGCAGTCCAAAGCAGCGCTGGCTGTTTGCGTTAAACTCGGGAAACGGTAAAAATCCCCGTTTGCGGGTATTTCTTGACCCGGTAAAGCCCGAAAGAATCCTGAAAATGTACGCCGCCGAACTTTCGCAGCTTTTAGGCATTACCCCCGAACATATCACAATGCAAAAATTCAGGGAATCCTTTCAATTTGATGCGGTATCCGAGGAAACGGTATTGCCTTCCATCAACGAAGAGGTGTAGCATGAAGAGGAAAATCGCTTCGGCCATCAGTTATTCAGCGGAGGACACCGCTCCTCGCCTGCTGGCTTCCGGACAGGGGAGGACAGCCGAGCGGATAATTCTGCTGGCCGAGGAAGCAGGCGTTACAGTCGTTGAAGACGCGGCGCTGGCGGCATTGCTTAACTCGTCGGTTAATGTTGGCGATATTATTCCGGTTTGGTGCTGGGAAGCGACAGCCAAAATATTGGCTTTTGTCTTTGCGCAGAGGGAAACAGTATGAAAAAAATAGAGGTAAATACTCTAAAACCCGGTCTCATTTTTTCAGAACCTGTTTTTATTGAAGAAAATTCCATTCTTGTGCCGGCAGGGTGCCCAATAAGGGAAAAAGATATAGAGCAGCTCAATTTATGGGGAGTTGTAGAAGTAACGACAAATGGTCAAATAATAGCGGAAAAAAAACCTAAAAAAACAGATATATCAGCCGTTTCCGGCAGCCGGGAACCAAATAATGGAGCCGGCGCAGACAGGAAGGGCAGTACCCTTAAATTCTCCATAACCGAGGTTCAGGGAAATACCGGCCCCTATCGCGCTTACAAGAGCCTTATAGACAAACTGGATCAAATATTAAACGGCATTGTAGAAGGCGCCTCGGTAGAAGTACGGGCAATAGACAATATCAGCACTCAATTACTGCAGGAGTTACGGGATCACAGGAACAGCTTCGTCGGGTTTATTCTTGGCGGAGAAGTATCCGGCTACGAGCTTGCCAAAAGTTCGATAAATACAGCTATCCTTTCGGCATTAATCGCCCAGGAGCTCAAACTGGCCAATCATAAAATATTGCATATATTAACCGGCGCCATGCTGCATGATGTCGGTATGTTAAAACTTCCAAAAGAAATTCGTGAAAAAAGGGGCGGGTTATCCGATTCAGAGCTTGAGCAGATGAAAAGTCATACCAGCCTGGCGGCTAGGATTGTGTCCAAGGAGCTCTTTTATTCGCAGGAGATCAGCTTTATAGTCCAACAGCATCATGAGCGCTGGGACGGCAAGGGCTATCCCGACCGGCTGCCGGGGCCGTCAATAGACCAGGGCGCCCGCATTGTATCAGTAGCCGACGCATTCGAGGCAATGGTAAGCAAGAAGTCATACCGCAATTCAATGGTTGGCTACCAGGCGATGAAAAATCTGCTTGCTGATAACTCCCGCCGCTTTGATCCGGCTGTAATTAAAGCTTTTGCGAAAATAATGGGGATTTATCCCATTGGCTCAATAGTACAGCTAAACAATGGCGCTGTTGCCAGGGTCGTGGAAGTAAACCCCGATGCATCGCTAAGACCCAAGATTCAGTTGATAAGGGACGAAGCCGGTAAAGCTCCCAAAGCCGAAGAAAATACAGCCATAGATCTCCTTCACGATAAGACCCTGTTTATATCAAAAGCAATAGACCCGGAAGAATTTGCCAGAACAAATGCATAGCGCAGGGTTGGGAAAAAAGGGGGAGGAACGGGCAGCGGACGCCCTGGAAGCGTCCGGCATGAGAATAATCGCGAAAAATGTGCGCTCCAGGAACGGAGAAGTGGATATTGTTGCCCTGGAAGGCCAAACGATTGTGTTTGTAGAGGTAAAATCCTGGTCGGTATTCGGCATGGAAGATCTTCAGTACAGTCTTGATGAAAAAAAGCAGCGCCGGATAATCGAAACCGCTAAGTATTTCCTTTCAGGGCATCGAGAATATAGTAGGATGACTATTCGGTTTGATGTAGTATTTGTTGGAAAGGATGATTCTGTCTCCCATCTTGCGTCTGCCTTTACGGAGAATGTATGATGGTAGGGCAAGCCTTGAGTTCTGTGAAGCTGGAACAATTAAGGCGCCGTATAAATGACGAGGATTATCTCCACGCGGCAGTCCAGCGGCTGGCTCTTGTGCTTAGTAAAGAATTGATGGATATAACCCAGGAGGGGGTAAAACATGAGCGGCGGCGGAAAAAGCGGAAATAATCGCAGAAACCGTTCACATTATTTCGGAAAAAGGGATGATTCTCAAGCGTCGAGGCAGGATTCCAGCCGAAACAGGGACAAACGAAATTCCAGAAAACCCGAGGAAAACCTGCTTGCCGACGGAAGGCTGGAAAAAAACCGAATGAGCATGCACGAGCGTAGTGTCTGGACGGCGCCAAAGGTTCCCGACGGCCCCATGCCTGCGCCTGACTGCTCGTGGTGCGGCAGGCCAATCAAGGATATTTCAACGGCAATTTCCGATAAAACATCCGGGCTTCCGGTACACTTTGACTGTGTACTTGCAAGGCTTAATGAAACCGAAGCCCTTGGCAGCCAGGAAGCAATCTGTTATATCGGTGGCGGCCGCTTCGGGGTTGTTCAGCACAACGGTCTCCAGGATGCCGATGATCACATAACAAACGGCCGCAGAAGCCTCCCGGCCGAAGCAGCGGACTTCAAAATAAAGAAAATATTCGAATGGGAGAACAAGGAAAACCACAGTGAATGGCGCCGCAGTATATGCGAGCGCTTTTCAGTAACTTGACAGGTAATAATGATAAAAGAATTATTGAATAACGAAAATAAAGAACTTTTGGCCAACTCTAAAATAGCCGGAAACGTTGATCTTCTTCAGGAACTAGGCATACTTGAATATATCGAAAACATGCATCAGGAAGTAAACACATACAAAAGTCTTCTTAACAGGGGCTTGGATATTTTTAACCATACCAGCATTGATGAAATTCTGGACGCCACGGTTTTTCAGATATCGGATCACTTCCTTCCCTCCTTCATAGCGTTTCTTTGGAAGCCGATTCAAAACAGGGAAGACATTACAATCAAATCATACAAGAACCACGAGCCGGTTGACATGAAAATAAAGGTGGATTCAATCGCCCCCTTGGAATCATTCTTCCGGCAGTATCCCAGGCCGATAAACTTCGAACTGCTGGCTTTTGAACTGAAAGATGATAAAGCCGTAATGCCATTTAAGGAAGTAGATCCGGAAATCGTTGTCCCCATTCTTGGGCAATTTGGGTTGTACGGAATTATCCTGGTCGGAAGAAAAACCGAAAAAGGCGGGTACAATGTAAACGAACTGAGTTATCTGCAGCAGCTTATGTGCTTTGTTTCCCAGGCCATTAAAAACCATCTGCATTACGAGCACTCGTTACGCGATATAAAAACAGGCTTGTACAACCATGGGTTTTTTATGACCCGCCTTTGCGAGGAGATTTCCCGCACAAAGCGCAACAGCTATACATCTTCCATTATTGTGATGGACGTCGACAGATTTAAAAATTTTAACGACAGTTACGGCCACCTTGCCGGCGACAAGGTGCTGGAACATCTGGCCCACATGATCAGGCAGGGAGTAAGAAATGATGATATACCGTCCCGTTTCGGCGGCGAGGAATTTACTATATTGCTTCCCCATTCGGATAAAAACACAGTTTGGACGGTTGCTGAACGCCTAAGGACAAGCATTGCCGGAATGAAAGTTCCCTGGGGTGTCCCTCTGCCGCAGGTAACGATCAGTTTGGGTATTTTTTCCTTTGATCAAAATACAAATGCTGATGTTGAAGAAATAGTCCGCCGTGCTGACGTAGCTCTCTACACTTCAAAGAGACGGGGGCGAAACTGCAGCACTATCTGGACCCCGGAACTCAACGAAACTCAAACCAAGAAAGATTCCCCCTCTTAGCGCCTAACATCAGTGCAGCATTTTCAGCAGTTCATCGGGCGCATCAATGTAGTAATCAAAGCCGGCGGTATTCCGCGTGCAGTAACCATAACAGGCCCCTACCGATAAAATGCCGTTTGCCCGTGCCGCTTCGTGATCCTTGTGCATATCTCCCACCATAAGGAAGCAGTCCTTGCAGTCATCCCCGATTATTTCACGCAGCATTTCGGTCTTAACAGGGCGCTCGCAGGAAACCGAATCGAAAAGCTGTGCGATTCCTGTCTCGCCAAGGACTGAAAACACATGATCCCTGTCGCCGGTGCTGGCGATGTGCAGGCGAATTCCCTGCTCTTTAAGGCATTCGAGCATTTCACGGCAGCCCTTGAACAGCAGCCTGCCGCTGACCGAGGGGAGTATGCGCAGCTCTTCTTCCTCCACAAGACCGCCGATTTCAGCGATCGTTTCGCGGGGGAAACCGGGAAACAACAGGTAATAAAATTCGGGATTGGGGTTGCCGGTGGCGATTTTTATTGCCTCTTCGGACGGCACTGGCAGCCCGTGCAAGGGCGCAATTTTTTGCAGGGCGGTAACAGTTAAAATCGCTGAATCGGAAAGAGTGCCGTCCAGATCGAAAATGACAGAGTGAATTTTATCCTTCATAGGGATATACGATAACACCCTTAACCACCCGGTTGACCTGCCCCCCCGGCGACGGATTATCGGTTGTTATGCCAAGCTCCAGGGATTTATGCATGGCAAGCATCTGGAAAAACACCAGGGCGTTAATGCCTACGCACAGATCGGCGGCAAAACCGTACCCATGTGATGTAACAGGGATTATGTCATCCGCCTGAATGCCATCCACGCTGTCGGGGCAGATAGCAGCAACCATGTTTTTGTTTTTCTGCCGGTAAAGTTCATTTAACAAGTCGATGTCATACTTTGCGGTGAATGGATCGTTTGAAATACAATGAAGGCTAAGCGTACTGCCATTGATAACAGCCTTGGGACCATGCCTGAAACCGGTTGCGCTGTCGAAACCGGCGTTGACCTCCCCGTTGGTAAGCTCCAGCATTTTAAGCGAGCCTTCGTGTACCAGCCCCTTAAAAGCCCCGCATCCAAGATAAACAGCCCGGTTAAAAGGTTTTTTCGCATAATTAAGCGCCATCTCCGACAAGGGCAGGAAGTTTTTCCCGGCATTATCACAAAGCCTGTTTATATCATGCACGATCTCGTCTATTTTTTGGTAATTAAGCAGCGCAAATCCCGCCAGGAGCATACAGGTTACACTGGAGGTCATGGCAAATCCCTTATCGTTAGATCCTTCCGGCATTACAAGGATAAGATTTTTTTCGTTTTCCGCCGTTATATTGTACAGTTTGCTGGAGCCGTCGCAGACGATGGCAACTTCGAACAGATTTTTTATTACCTTCCTGGCGTACTGCACGGCCCCCATGGATTCCGGGCTGTTGCCGGAACGGGCGAAGGAAACCAAAAGGGTTGGAATGTCTGCGAACAACACCGTCTGTGGAGCGGAAACTATATCGGTTGTATGTATAGCCTCGCATTTAATACCTGTGCTTTTTGCGACAAAAGAAGCGAGCGCCTCGCCGATAAAGGCGGAACTGCCGGCGCCGGTTAATATGATTCTTATTTTATTCAAATCGCCAAGGCGGCTCATAAATCCGGTAATATTCTGTTTCTGTTCGAGCAGAATCCCGCCCAATACTTTCCACAGCCCGGGTTGTCCGGCAATCTCACAAGCCGTATTAAGACAGCTTTTTTCCTTAAAAAAATCTTCATCCTGTCCAAAAAACGTCATGCAATTCGTCATTTTTTTTTCTCCTTCATCAGCTTTTGCGCTTTTATTAGACCGTCCGGGTTAAAATGCTGAAACGCCAACAGGACGGCTCCTTCAACAGGAGTAAAACAGGGGGTGGATACCTGGCCGCCTTCTTTTTCAATCTCCATCCGAAACCGGGGTAAAACAAATTTACCCGCCTTAAACAGCCCGCCCGAATAAGAAACAGTCCACGGCTTTTCGATAAAATTCAACTGGTTTCGAATTGCCGTAACAAGCAGCAGTAATTCGCTTACAGCTTCGTTATAGAGGGCCAATGCACTGGGCGAACCTGCCAAAGCCGCCTTTTCCGCCAAAAACTGAAGGCTTGCAACCTGTTTGCGATAGGCGACATACTCGGTAAGAATTAGGTCTATAAAGCTGATATCGTCTTTCAGCCTTAACTCACGGCGGACAGTCTCGTAGAGTTCATCCCTTGGCATCCGGCCGTCCGATTGTTTTGAAAACAATTCCATAACTTTCCGGCCCATCCAGTAACACGAGCCTTCGTCGCCAAAAAACTCGCTCCAGCCGCCGCACCGTACAGTCTTGCCGTGTGTATCCTTGCCGAAAGCAATGGCCCCCGTGCCGGCTACGATATTAATGCCGGGAGCCAGGGCCATCGACCCGGCCCAGCCAACCTCGACATCGTTGGTAAAGTAAAGCGGAATGCCGGCGAACAATTCACGGAGCGCCCGCTCCAATGCCCCGTCGCCTTCGGCGCTTTCACCATGGCATGGAAGACCCATTGCGATTCCGGCAACGCAGTTGTATTCGTCTCCAATAAGATCGACTACCGCTTCTTTAAGGTTTTGCGCCACTTTCCACACCCCGTGTTCACGCCATGAAGCGCCGGATGTTTTCGAGTAACGTAGTATGGAATTACCCACACTTGCAGCACAAACGGCAGTTTTCGTTCCTCCGCCGTCAATTCCAACATAATATTGCAAAGTCTCTTCCTTTGTTTGTTTTCATATTTCACCAGATATCAGTTATTAACCCCTCAACCCGGTCAAGCCCCATTTTAACAGCACCGTAAAGACATGCCTTTTTATCAAGCATTGAAGATACAATATGCCGGGTAAGCGGCAGGTGCCGTTCTATTTTTTGTTTTAACAAGGCTATTTCCTTTTCTCCAAAACAGGATGCATCGCCACCCAGAATTATTACCTGGGGATCAAGCACCACGGCGCTGTTAAGCAGCACCACCGCGAATTCATCGAGCAATTGGCTTGCCAGCGCGCTTGCAGCTTCGTCGCCGCTGTCTGCAAGAGAGAAAATATCCGATATGGTATTGGCTTTGCCGCTTCCGCCAAGCTTTGTGTATCTCGTAGAGGCAGCATCATTGCACAGCATGTTTTCATAATTAATTGCATCTTCCGACGGCAAGCCCGGCATCATATAGCCGATTTCCCCTGCTATTTTATGTTCACCGCGAACCAGCTTGCCGTTTATAACAAATCGTGCGGCAAGACCCTGACCCAGCTTGACATAGAGAATATTCTCGTAATGCCTGCCCACACCTTTCCAGCTTTCGCCGATCACATCCAGGTTAACATCGTTTTCGATCAGAGTCTCAACGGAAATAAAATTAAAAACCTCTTTACGAATATCAATTTCTTCCCAGCCCTCCGTAAAAAACGCGAACTTGCTTTTTCCTGTTTCAGGATCAAAAATACCGGAAGTGCCTATAGTAGCTACCCATATTTTTTCCGTGGATACACCGGATTCCGCGACAACATTCCGCAGTGCAGCAAGGAGCTGTATTAAGACTGCATGAGCGCCTTTGGTAAGACGAACAGGTTCTTCATAATATTTGACAATATTTCCCAATAAATCCGCCAGCGCAACCTTAAGCGTCCCACCGACAATGTCAGCACCAAGCACATAGCAAAAATCGCTGCATAATTCCATGAGGACAGGTTTCCTCCCCATCGGAGACAGCTTTGCGCCGCATTCGCGGATAATGCCTTTACTCAGCAGCTTGGAAGTATTCCTGGTAACCGCCGTCTGACTGATTCCCAAAAGCCCCGACAATTCCACCCGGGATGTCGGCCCCCTTTCACGGAGGATAGACAGCATCTGATTCCTGTTATAATCGCCGATTTGTTTGGGGCTTGTATGGTTCATTTGTAAAACTGGGGAAGCAGAGATCTGTTTGCGTCAAACAATTCGCCCGTCATTTTGCGGGTCGCAGCCATATCCAGTTGAGTTGTCGTCAAAGGATCAAATAGAATGGCATGATAAATCATCTCCCTGTCTCCCGCAATACAGCCATTGACCGCCAGTTCTTCGCACTGAGCGCTGTTTCCGATTAAAATATTAAGCTGCGGCGGAAGCTTTCCAACATGCATGGGAAAAACACCGTCTTTACATGCAACAGCCGGAACTTCGACGCAGCAACCCTCCGGCAAGCCGTCGATAAGGCCAAAATTGCGGAGATTACCGTTGAACTGAAAGGGAGTGTGATCGCCGAATATAGCGTTAAATATATACGCGGCGTATTCCTTCCCCCGCTTGACACATATTTCATCTTCATTAAGCCAATTCTTTATATCATTCTGCCAGGTATGTTCCCTTTCAAGGTATTCATTAAGGATATAAGCATGTTTACCGGGATTCCAGCCTGTACCATGCGTACAGTATTTTTCAATCTCGGCTGAATTTTTCCGGAACCACGGATTGTATTCAGAATTATGCCCCGATGATTCAGTTGGAAAATACCCCAGATTTTTATACATTTCACAGCGTACCATTTCCTCGCCGTAAACCTCCGGTTTTTGCACTGCCCTGGCAATATCCGGGTAAGCGTCTTTACCGTTATTTAAATATTTTAGATAGAACGCCTGATGGTTTATCCCCGCGCAGAGGAAGGAAATGTTTTCAAAATCGGCGCCTATCCAGCGGGCCAGCATTTCGGCGGTACCCTGAACACTGTGGCAGAGGCCCGTAATTTTTAGATTTGTCTCGCTTTGCAGATAACGGCAGAGCATGGCCATTGGATTGGTATAATTCAATACAACGGCATCAGGACACAGCTTTTCTATATCACGGCAAATATCAAGCATAACGGGTGCAGTACGCAAAAACCGGAAAATCCCGGAAGGCCCGCGGGTATCGCCAACGCAGATATCAATACCGTACTTTTTGGGGATTTCAACATCGTTGCGGAAAACGGAAGCGCCGCCTGATAAAATTGTAATAAGAACACCATCAGCGCCTTTAAGAGCCTCAGCCCGATTAGAGGTTGCGGTAACCGCAGCCCTATATTTTCCGGCCGCTACAATCTTCTCGCAGGCCCTGCGGCTGAAATCAAGCCTCTGGGAATCAATATCCATCAGAGCAAGCTCGATCCCCTCAAAGGCAGGGAAACTAAGTATATCCCTTACCAGTTCACGGGTAAAATCAAAGCTGCCGGCGCCGATGAAAGCGATCTTTTTCATACCCTCCCTCATTTTAAACCGGCAATAGCAATTCCTTTAATAAATTGCTTTTGGAACATCAAAAAAACTATTGCCACCGGCAGCATAACCAGTGTAGCTGCAGCCATTATGGCGCCTATATCAGTAGTACGCTGTGTGGAAAAGAATGAAATAGCCAGGGACATTGTCATATTTTCTATTCTGTTAAGGTAAAGTAGCGGAAGCATATATTCATTCCAATACTGTAAAAAAGTAAAAATGGTTAAAGCGCCAATGGCTGGACGAATCAGCGGCAGAATGATCCTAAAGTAAACATAAAAATCCTTTGCACCGTCAATTCGCGCCGCCTCGCACAGGCTGTTAGGAATATCTTCGATAAACTGCCTGCATAAAAAGATGCCAAAACCGCCGACCATTCCGGGGATAACAAGGGATGGTAGCCTGTCATAAAGGCGAAGTCTGGTTATTAAAATAAAGGAAGGGATCATTGTTGTTTGGGGAGACACCATCATAGTAGCAAGGATAAACCAAAATAAAACGTTTTTTAGGCGGAATTCGTATTTTGCAAATACAAAACCCACCAGCGAACTCGTAAATAAAATAATAGCAGTGGCTGACACTGTCACTGCCACACTGTTAAGGAACCAGCGAATAATAGGTACGGTTTCAAATACTCTAAAATAATTGCGTAGAGTCCACACATTAGGCAAAATGGTATTGGCCATGGAAATTTCAGCTTGAAATTTAAAAGAAAGAAGGAGCATCCACAAAAAGGGGATAATCATAATAAGGGCAAGACTCGAAAGAAAAGCATACATGAAAATCCGGCGCATTTTAATACTCCCAATCAACCCGGTTAAGGCGCCGCTGCACCAGTGTGACTGTCAAAATTATCATGAACAAGGTGACAGAAATTGCCGACGCATAACCCATATCCTTCGCCCTAAAACCGCTGTAGTAGATATAAGTTGTTAGCACCTGACCAGCCCTGCTCGGGCCTCCATTGCGCGCTATGATTTCAAATTGCGCAAACATTTGAAAGTGTGATATCAAAGTCATTATTGAGACGAACGCAAATATGCGGCCCAGGAGCGGCAGCGTAATTTTAAAAAAGCAAAGCACAGGACCTGCGCCGTCAATTTCGGCGGCTTCGTAGAAATCTTTCGGGATTCCGTCAACGCCGGCAGTAAATAATATAGTGTTGTAGCCTATATCTGCCCAGGTAGTGAATATGATCAGTGCAGGCATTACCATGGCAGGGCTCCCTATCCAGTTTATTGGCTCACCCCCCAATGCCGCCAATGCCATATTTATCAGCCCGCCTCTGGAAGCGTAAATACTGCGTGACCAAACCACTGCAGAATTAGCGATAGGCGCGACACAAGCCAGAAATATTGAAGCTAAAAATAAATTTCGTATCCATTTGCGTTCTATACAGGAAATTAATTGCGCAAGTACCAATGTTATAGCAATATTAATAGCAACTGTTGTTAATACGAAAACTAAAGTATTGCGAAGCGATATTAAATAAATTTCCTCTTTAAACAGCCTTCTATAGTTATCAAATCCTAAAAATGGATTGCTGCTCCTAAGAGGATTATAATCAAACAGCGAAAAGAAAAAGCTTCCGCAAATGGGTATTACAATAAAGAGAGTCAGCAAGCAAAGCGCAGGCACTAACACTATTGCCACAAAGCGGTTGTTTCTCATTTTCGCCACCTTCGCTTTATAAATACCAGAGTGATTTTAGCATAAGGCGAGGAAGCTTAATTCCCCGCCTTATTAACAATTTAAAATTGAACCTTAAAGCCTGAGTTCTGTATTAAGCCTGTTTTCCAAAGCTGCCAATGCGGCTGCTACTGAAGGGTATCTGCCATCTCTAAGGCAAAGAGAGACATATACATCGCGCAGATTTAACTTAAGCACGTCAGTATTGAAAGGTCCGATAAATTTACCATACTGTAGAATGTCCATCAGGGGCGCCATGTAAGGCAATTGTCTTACAAATTCGGGGTTTGCGGCCACAGATCTGCGGGGCGGAAGCTGGGCGCATTTAATATTGTGCTGCATCAAGTTTTCCGGCCTAAGGAAGAATTCGACATAAGTCCATGCTGCTTCGGCAACTCTGGAATCTTTAGGTACGCACATGCTCCATCCAGTCTCAGCCGTGAAAGCCGGAACAGTGCCGTAGAACGGGAATTTGATAAAATCGAAATCTACGCCGTACTCTTTACCATAGTCCTCATCCAGCAACGAGATTACCCATGGCCCGCGGGGGACCATCATAGCATTATCCTGTCCAAGAAAGTGAGCGCCGTCGATCTCATCGCCCTGTGCGCCAGTGGCCGAATCGGTATTTGTAAACTGTTCCACAACTACCCAATTCACCAGAGTCTGCAAAGCCAGCTCGGCCTCCGGCGTAGTTAACCTGAATCTGTTGTTTACCCAATACTGCCCGCCTTGGGAAAGTATCATGGAAAGGAAAGTGTGAGTCAAAGTGTCATCGGTTGTAAAGTCAAGGCCCCTCATATCAAAGGTATTGCCTCTCCTAACCGTAGTTCTCCGTGCAACGTTGACGATCTCATCCCAGGTAGTAGGATAAGGAATTCCAAGCCTTTCGAATTGCGGCTTGTTGACCAGCATGCCTCCGTATTCATTGTTAAATTCCACCGGGATCCCATAGTATGTATTTCCGTCGCGGAATGAACCCAGAACAGGCTCATAACAATCATTCAAGAGCTCGGCAATCAAATTACTTGGCACTGGACTAAGTGCGCCGCCCTCCACAAAATCGAGACCCCATCCTCCCCAAACCTCGTATAGATCCGCACCTTCACCGCCTGCTATCAATGAAGTTTGTATCTTTGCCTCGAAGTCATCATAGGGGAAGAAAGTTGGAACAACGACAATTTCTGACTGAGATGCGTTAAATTTTTCGATTGTTGCCCTGTGGGATTCATTCCACGCATTGTTTACATGGCCCCAAAACTGCACAACGATTCTACCGTCTGTACTGCTTGCCTTTCTGGAGCATGCCGTAACTAACGATAAAGCCATTATTACGACAAACAACACAAGTAAAGTCCTTTTCATCTTAAGTACCCTCCTGAAATTTTATGTAGTTAATTAACATACGCAATTAACCATGTAAGATTTTAACCTCTAAAAATACAGTTGTCAACAGAAAAAAGATAAAAAATCAACGCTTGGGGGGGGTATTTAGTTTCAGTTAAAACAGCCCGAATAGCCGGCAACATTGTCGAAAAAAAAGAAATGCAATATAAGTAATCATGACCCAAAATCCGTTAAAAACAATGATAGAAAAAAACAGGGGCGGGCAAAAAACAGGCCTTTATTCGGTATGTTCCGCCAACGAACTGGTTCTGCGCTCGGCAATTCGTCATGCCGTTGCCCATCAATATCCCCTTATTATTGAAAGTACATCGAATCAGGTGAATCAATTCGGCGGATACACCGGAATACGCCCACACGAATTCATGGCCTGGGTGCAAAAGCTCGCCGGTGAAGAAGGCATGAGTGATGAAAAACTCGTTCTGGGCGGGGATCATCTGGGGCCCCTGCTCTGGCAGAAAGAACCGGAAAGTTCCGCTATGGAAAAAGCTGTTGACATGGTGCGGGCATACACTCTGGCGGGCTTTACCAAGATACATCTTGATACCAGCATGAAGCTCGCAGATGATCCTGCGGGGCCTCTGGACCCAAGAGTATGCGCCCGCCGGGGTGCGATATTGGCCAGGGCGGTATATGAGAGTTTCGGGAGTATGCCGAACCAGGCAAAGCGTCCGATGTTTGTTATCGGCAGCGAAGTACCCATCCCCGGCGGAAGCCAAGAGCATGAAGACAGCGTTACGCCAACATGTGCCGGCGATTTTCTTGAGCAAGTGTCAATCTTTAAAGATGAATTTCTAAAAGCCGGAATTGATTTTAACGATGTTGCTGCCTTTGTGGTTCAGCCGGGTGTGGAATTCGGGGATGATTTTGTCTGCTTTTACGATGCGAAAAAAGCGGCGGAGCTGACAGGCGCACTGAAAACGGTGCCGGGCATAGTCTTCGAGGGGCACTCTACCGATTATCAGTGCCCTGGAAACCTTGCCGAAATGGTCAGGGACGGCGTTGCTATTCTTAAAGTTGGGCCTGCCCTCACCTTTGTATTAAGAGAAGCTCTCTTTCTGCTCGAAGCGGTCGAGGAAATTCTTACACCGCCGCCTTCACGATCAAATTTGAAGAAAACTTTGTTAGACGAAATGAACAATTCAAAACAGTATTGGGAAAAATATTATTCCGGCACCAGCGAAGAAATTGAATACAAAAAGTTTTATAGTTATTCGGATCGCTGCCGTTACTATCTGCCGGGGAAGAAGGTACAGCAGGCAATAGAAACGCTCATTAAGAATGTGCCCGAAATTCCCCCTGCCCTTTTAAGCCAGTTTTTTCCGGCACAGTACCGCCGGTATATGGCCGGTAACCTTCGCAACGATCCGCTTTCTGTTATTTACAGCCGCATTGGGGATCTCTGCGATGATTACGCCGCTGCCTGCGGATACCTGCCGGAGTAATCGCGCCCGGCGGGCGCTATCCACGACTATGGAAACAGCAGAAAGATGCCTAAAGATAATTCTGGGGGGCCTGCCTGTGGCCAAAAACACTGCGCGGGGGCAGCGTTTTTGCCACAGGCACCCCTCAAGTATTTTATTGGGCATCTTTCTGCAATTGCCGCAGCAGTGGAACGCTGGCGAAGAGGAAACCCTTCGACTCCCGCATTGCGCGTTAATTAAAAACATTGTTTTTATCAAGGATTCTTTTCGTTTTTTGAAAACCTTAGCGGCCGACGGCGCCCGACAATGCACGGGATCAAGCCGTGTGGATGACTAATTCGGAAACGGCGTGGCGCACAGCAAATGCCCCGATTAGAATAATGCGGTAAGCCTTTAGGCGAACCAGCGCGCCCGGCAGAAAAAAACAAGGTAACAAGATAGGGAGTTTTTGTAACACAATAAGTAAAAGCGGCCGACGGGAGTCGAACCCGCGTCACAAGCTTGGGAAGCTTGGATAATACCGTTATATGACGGCCGCAAATCTGTGTAAATCTTAATTTTATTAACTTTTTCTGTCAATGCTTCGGCGGACAAACCCGGCAGATCCACGTCTCCCCTCCCCATGTTTACAAATCCTTGAAAATAGTTTAACCTGATAAAAATCACATATCACAAGGAGAGGATTCAAATGAAGAAAATCGCAGGTTTAATGCTGATTTTGCTTTTGGCGGGTGTTATTTTTACATTTTCCGGATGCAGAAAGCAGAGCGGTGAAAGCAGCGCCGCCAGTGTAGATGTGTTCTGGTACTCTTTTGCGGATACCTATCTGGCCAGTGTACGCAACTCCATGGACGAGCAGGTCAGGACCATGTCCAATCTAAGAGTAACCCACCACGACTCACAGGAGAGGCAGGATTTACAGGCCCAGATGGTACAGACAGCCATTACACAAGGAACAAAACTGCTGGTTGTAAACATCGTTACAACAGGCTCCGAAGATGCTGCCATGAACATCGTAGACATGGCCAAAAATGCCAATGTACCGATTATCTTCTTTAACCGGGAAGTTTCGGATGCAGTAATCAATTCTTACGACAATGCCTGCTTTGTAGGTACGGATGCGGACGAGGCCGGTTATATGCAGGGTCAGGCAGTCGCAAACTTCCTGCTTAAAGATGAAAACTGGAACGGCAGCAGATCAACCTATGACCTCGACGGCGACGGTGTAATCAGGTACATCATGTTCCGCGGCGAGCATGGCAATGCAGAAGCATTTGGCCGCACCAAGTTTTCCGTAACAGAAGCAAACAGGCTCCTCGGTGGCAGGCTCACACTGGCGCCTTCTGCTGCAAACGAAACCAGCACTCAATACGAGAATGACGGAATAAGCAACTTCTTCCTCTACGGAAACTGGTCGGCTGCCAATGCGGCCAACCTTATGCGCACCGCTCTGGCTGCCCACTCCCTTACCAATGGCTCCATTGAGCTGATAATGGCCAACAACGATGATCAGGCCATCGGCGCCATCGAAGCCATGAATGAACAGGGCTTTAATACAGGCAGGGCAGGAACTGGATACATACCGGTATTCGGCGTTGATGCAACCGCTGTAGCCGTAGAAGCAATTCGCGCCGGCAGAATGACCGGTACTGTTTTACAGGATGCTGTTGCAATGGGCAGAACCATATTGGAACTGGCCCAGAATGTAGCCGGCGGCCGGAATGTGTTCTCCAACACTTCCGGCTACAATGTTGACAGGGGCGTCGATAAAATCCGCGTACCTTACGCCATAGTTGAATAAGAGAAAAAGTAAGAGGTAAAAGTTAAGAAAGAGAAGAGCCAGTGGCGGGAAATTTCTACTGAGCTCTTCTCACTTTTCACTTCTGCTTTGTACCTTTTACTTTTTTCCCTGTTCCCAATTCCCCATTTTTACAACAGGGTTTAGATGAGAAACTATCTGTTACAAATAATCCAGGTAAGCAAATCCTTCCCGGGAGTAAAGGCCCTTGATAAGGTCAGCCTTGACGTCCGCCCAGGAACCATTCATTCCCTGATGGGCGAAAACGGCGCGGGGAAATCTACACTGATGAAATGTCTGTTTGGCATATACACCACAGATTCCGGTGAATATATCCTGGACGGCAAAAAGGTGAGCTTTGCCAATCCAAAACAGGCAATGGAAAACGGCGTTTCCATGGTGCATCAGGAACTGAATCAGGTGCACACGCGCAGCGTAATGGAAAATATCTGGCTGGGACGTTTCCCCGGCCTGCCGCCCGTGTATGTCAGCCACAGGAAGATGTACCAGAATACGCTGGACATTTTTAATAACCTGGACATTTCAATAGACCCAAAAGCCGTTATAAGAAGCCTGTCGGTATCCCAGCGCCAGATGGTGGAGATTGCCAAGGCTGTTTCACATAACAGCAGGGTTATTGTTTTTGATGAACCCACTTCGTCGCTGACAGAGGTCGAAGTGGAGCATCTGTTCCGCATAATCAGGAATCTGCGCGATCAGGGCTGCGCCATTATATACATATCCCACCGTATGAACGAGATACTGCGGATTTCCGATGAGGTTTCCGTTATGCGCGACGGAAAAATGGTGGGCACCTTTCCATCATCGGATCTTACCACCGATAAAATCATCACCATGATGGTTGGGCGCGAACTGAACAATGTTTTCCCGCCGAAGGATAATGTACCGAGGGAAACAGTTTTAAGAGTCGAGGGACTCACCGCTCAGTACCGTAATTTAAAAGATGTTTCTTTTGAGCTGCGAAAAGGAGAGATACTTGGTGTTGCGGGGCTTGTCGGCTCCGGACGTACCGAGACCCTGGAAAGCCTGTTTGGTCTTTTAACATTAAAATCGGGCAGAATATATAAAAACGGCGCAGAGATAAAAACCGGAAAACCGTACCGCGCCAAAAAACACGGCTTTGCCATGCTTACAGAGGAGCGGCGCGCTACGGGGATTTTCAGCATATTGAGTGTCCGCGAAAATATAACGGTGGCGAATATCAGAAAATATAAACGTTTGCACTTTTACATAAGCAGCGGGAAAATGAGCGCTGATGCCGATTGGGCGATTAATACCTTAAAAATTAAAACACCGGGTCAGAAAACACTGATACGCTCGCTGTCCGGCGGCAATCAGCAGAAGGCTATTTTCGGACGCTGGATGCTGACGGAGCCGGATATTCTTTTGCTTGATGAGCCTACCCGCGGTATAGATGTGGGCGCGAAATACGAGATATATCAGCTAATGATTGAACTTGCAAAACAGGGAAACTCGATCATCATGGTATCCAGCGAGCTGCCGGAGCTGCTCGGCATCTGCGACAGGATAATCGTTATGTCCGGCGGTTTTATGACAGGCAGCCTGGACGCAAAATCAGCAACACAGGAAGAAATAATGACTCTGGCGGCAAAATGCGTGTAACAAGGGAGAAATCAAAATGAAAGAAAACAGCGTATTCTCGCGTTTTACCGGAATATTTAAGCAGCGCTGGCAGAACTACAGGGCTCTCGGCAGAATGGAAAAACTGGCATACTGCGGCGACTTTCTTGTAAGGAACGCCATCTATATAATAATTATCCTGGTAGTAATCCATGTACAGATTTACAGCATACAGAATAATTATGCCAATACTTTTCTTTCTTTCAGATCAATAATTGATATTCTAACACGGGCGGCGTCAGCGCTGTTCCTGGCGCTGGGTGTCGGCGGCATTATAGTATTAACCGGCACCGACCTGTCAGCCGGCAGAATTATGGGTTTTACCGCCTGTATTTGCGCATCACTTTTGCAGCTGCCCCTGGAACAGTACAGCGTAAAAATGTTCCCCAACCTGAATACTCCCCCCATCGTTTTAGTGCTTTTGCTTTCGATGGCTGTTGGAGCGGCATTTGGCCTGTTTAACGGTTTTTGCACGGCGAAATTCAAACTACATCCGTTTATCGTAACCCTTTCTACCCAGTTGATTCTGTACGGACTTGTGCTGATGTATGTTCAGTTAGGCACAAACGGCGGCGGCCCAATATCAGGCTTGACCGACAGATACAAGGACGTGGTAAAGTACACGGTGGATTTCAGGGGCAATGCAATCCCTCTGTATGTGTTTTATGCGATTGTGGCCGCGGCGATAATGTGGTTTGTCTGGAACAAGACAACCCTTGGCAAAAACATGTATGCGGTAGGTGCAAACGCCGAAGCGGCAAATGTTTCCGGCATCTCTGTAATGAAAACAACTGTTATGATATTTATGATAGGCGGCATACTTTACGGTTTTTCCGGTTTTATAGAAGCGGCCAGAATTGGATCCAACAGCCCGTCTACCGGTGTCAGCGCCGAGCTGGATGCCATAGCCGCCTGCGTTATCGGCGGCGTGAGCTTTACCGGCGGCACAGGCAAGATCAGCGGGATAATAACCGGCGTAATACTTTTGCAGATAATTAGTGTCGCGCTGCAATGGCTGAGTGTTTCGGGCGACATGCAGTTTATCATCAAGGGCGCAATTATACTTGTTGCAGTGGCAATTGATATGCGCAAATACCTGGTGAAGAAATAGGTTATCGCACCTGCCAGGACCACCTGATTCCGGTGGAGAAACGGAAGCCGGCGGAGAAGTCGGCGTTTGGATTGCTGTCGCGGTTGTCGCTGATGTATGACTGCCAGGCAATTTCCATGTAAGGGGCAAGCTCTCCGTTTGCGGCATTAAAAATGAAGGGCGCCGCTGTAATGCCGATAGCGCCGAGCCAGCTTGTTCCGCCGGAATAGCGGCGCTGTTCACCGTCGACGGTTAGTATCGCATCGCCGAAGCTGAGTACGGGGCCCGCAAAAATCATGAACTTGTCGCTTGGTCCCCACGAGAATGTGAATGGCAGACGGAAAACCCCAAGGGCTGCGTCGTATTCGGGTCTGATTTCAAAGCCAAAGATCATGCGCCGGCCGAAGGTACCGGTCTCGGCCCCAAGGCGGAGTTGAGAAGCAAATCCCCGGAAAAAATCCCCGTCATTCATAAAGGCTTTCCAGGTGGGCGCGATTGCCAGGCCAAGCAGCAGGCGCCCGCCGCTTTCCGAAGATGCGGTTACATTAGCCGGAATATCTCTGCCCGGCCGTACGCTTGCAACGCTTCCGCCCGAAGCCGGGGGCGCCGCATTGGCGCTGGCTGCGGCGGGGGCAGCCGGTACATTTGTGCTTGCCAGTACCGGCTGGAAAGCAGCGTCGGCTTCGGGAAAAGCCCGGCCAGCGCCGGCGTAGGTACGCGACCAGTAAGACTCGCTTAAGCTGGAGTACATCACCCCTGTATTTGGGCCCGCCGAGGCGGAATGAATAAAGCGGCCATTGCCTATGTAAAGGCCGGCATGTGAAATTCTGCCTGAATTATCAGTTTTAAAAAAAAGAAGGTCTCCCGGCTGAATTTTATTGTCGTTAATTCTATCAGTCCATGTATAAAGACCGACGGAAGTTCTGGGCGGCAAAACCCCCAGAGCGTCCCTGAAACTCACATAAATGAACCCTGAGCAATCCAAACCATTCCGGTCGAGCCCGCCATAGCGGTAGGGCGTTTTTTCGTATTTTTCCGCAGCCAGAAGAACCCTTACACGGGCGTCCTGATAAGCGCGCGCCCTTTCTTCCGGCGAAGCCGACGGCCCGGGCGCCAGGGCATAACCCCCTTCCAGCGGGGCGGCGTGCAGCCAGGCGCAGGCGCTGAAAACCAGCAGCATAAAAGCCGTGAGAAGCCTATCCGGTTTGGGAAAAGGATTCATACCCATATAATAGTATCGGCAGAATCGCTATACAAGCCCTGTTTACGCCGTTGCTTGACCTACAATCAGAAATCCTTCAAAAGGACAAATAGCTCAATGCTTAAAAAGCCCGGACAGCACGAACTGTTATTGAAGTACTACTATTCTTGGCAGTGAATTGCTGATTGCAAAAAAAGAAATTCTGATACCACGCTTGCCATTTATCAAGCTGGGATGAAGACCAGAAATTGCCGCTTGTCGGCATACCGCTAACTGTACTTGTGCTTTGGTAAAGCAAATTGAATTCTGTGATACTGGGCAAAAACCAATCAGTATGACCGCTGTCCGTAGTATATTCAGAGGCTGACCTTGCGGCGTATTCTAAGCTTGAACCCATTTCCGCAATAATAATTTGTGTGTCTTTTCTGCCGTTGCCTATTATGCCATTAGATATTGCATTGTCTGCTGCCACATCATTTGCATAAGTTGTTAACCCGTTGCCTATCTCTGTGTTGTCATCAAGAGTTGCTAACCCCCAACATATTGGATCAGAAGCGTTTGCAGGTGCAACCTCAAGGTAGTGGGCGGTGTATCCTGCGAATGATCCTGTTGTACCTGTATAGCCTTCTACATCAAAACCATCATCAGCGATATAGAAAATTTTACCTTCGCCGGGTCCTGTATCACCGATTGTGTAGAGCAATGGGCTTGTGCATCCAGTTCTCGCACAAAGTCCGTTTACTGTTTTTGTAGATTCATCGTGTCCGAGTGCGGCTACAATAACATCTTTGCAATCTGTACAAATTTGAGGTGTGGTACAAGTGGCAACTGCTCCGGGTGTGTGGTTATGTCCGTCGTTGGAACTGGGACAAGCTGTAAATGTAAGTGTTACAATGATAAAAAGGCTGCAAGTTACAAGTGATGTAACAGAGAACGACTTCCTTGATGGCATCATATTTGGCTCCTTTTGTCAAATTCAGGGTTTTTTGTTTTTTCCCTGTTTTGCAGTTTGTTTATTTGCATATACGGCGAATACTCATTATACCACATATGATTATATGGGAAATACCTTACATAAGTGGATTTTTAGGGAAATGCCAGCCCTTATTGGGCTTTTGAACGATCTCATTATTCAATTTTTATTAAAAATTTTGGTAGAAAGAGAAAAATATTAAGTATTAAATATTGATAAGACAAACTAAATATGGTATTATGTATAGATCAAAGAAGAAATTTAGAAGAAATATTATATAAAAAAGTAATGGATAGAAAAATAGAGTAGAGGCATGTCATTGTAGTATAACCACATAATCATTTACATAAAAATGCCCGCGCCGCGTACCAAAGACGCGACTTCACCCGCATTCCAGCCCACCGCAAACCCGCTTTAAACTTAGTTGCGAAAAGCGGCTTGCCTTATAAGGCGGGCTGGAATGTCGTCAATCGGAACGTTATGTGACTTCAATCTCTCAAAGTGTATGTACCGCCAATGTCAAAAACATCGTTATGATCTTGAATCGTGATAACACTATCATCGGAACTAAGCGCATATTTAACGGGATACTTATCCATTGGAGATGCCAATGAGATTGAGCTTGATGTCAAGCTGGAAATGGCATGTTCTTGATCAAAGTACCAATCCTGGATAAAATATTTTACACCGTCTTTCTCTTTAAAACCTATATGCTTTACTATGTCAATGTCACTTGTTTTATCCCAGTAACCGGATCCGGCAGTAAGTTTCGCCCATGATGTTTCATCAATCCCGCCTCCACCTCCGCCGCTTGACGAGCCACTATCACACCCAACAACCGTCATTCCGAATACCAGCACTACTGCCAGAATTCCCGTTAATAAAGCCAATTTTTTCATGACTTCCTCCTTAAAAACAGGTTTTATGTTTCTATTTTACACACTTCTGTAAAAAAAACAACAATTAATGATACATTTCCAATTAAAGCAAAAGCAGTGTCCTTGGATCGAGGCGCATTGCAGGGGCCTTTGCATTATTGGCGCCGTGGTCTTTACAAACCGTTAACTCTATATAATCCTGTTTGGGCTCCAGCAAAAGCACCACATCAATCATATCGGCATAACCCTTGAGCGCCAGGGGAAAACCACTTTTGTCGCACTTCTGGTCTTCGGTTTTTACAGTACAGCTATACCAGACAGAAAGACCGAGCCCTTCCGCAAATCCCTTAACGGCCGCAATACGCTCATAATCGGCACGATAAAAATCAAAACCATCTATGATAATGGCGTCGGCATTAAAGCCGCCCTCGACAATCAATGCCCTTAGGCTTTTCAGAATCTGATCTTTAGACATGACGTCCTGGTTAAAATTCATTAAAACCCGGTTTTTAACAACTTCGTTTTTTACATCCAGTGCATTTTCCAGATTTTTTTTATTTATAAATTCGTCAAATATATTTTCGTACCAGGATAGCACATAATGCGTATGCTGAGTAAAGGAAACATGAATCACTTTTTTTGACTGAAGCAGTTTATCCAGCGCAAGCTGCACCAGTACCGATGTCTTCCCTACCCCGCTTTCCGAGGCAATGATCCCGATTTCTCCGGTTTTCAATCCTCCATTGATGGACTGCTCCAATAACCGGATTGGACTCCGCTGTATAAGTTCTTCTTTTACCATGTCAAAACTCCTTCTGGTTTTTGTCTTTACCTTTATCTTTGCTTTTTCTTTCCTTCGTACTCTTTAATTAAAGCCTCGGACACGCTCTGCGGAACCTTGCCGTATTTTTCAAACTCCATCGAGAACTCCGCCTTGCCCTGGGTCAGGGAACGCAGCGCTGTTGAATAGCCGAACATTTCGCTTAACGGTACTTCGGCTTCTATGCGGGAAAAGATTCCGTCTTCGGTAGACGACAATATCATTCCGCGCCGCTGGTTAATGGAGCCGAAAATATTTCCCTGGAATTCGGTTGGGCCGTCTACGGAAACTTTCATAATCGGTTCGAGAATGCAGGGCTTTGCTTTGCCGTATGCTTCACGAAAAGCGCCGATTGCCGCCTGCTGGAAAGCAATGTCCGATGAATCAACCGGGTGGCTCTGGCCGTCGTTAATTAAACAGCGTAGATTAACAATGGGGAAGCCGATCACGCTGCCTTTTTTTGCCGCCTCCCTGAAACCCTTGTCGCAGCTTGGAACAAATTCCGTGGGAATAACGCCGCCCTTTATCATATCAACAAACTCATAATCGCCTTCAGCAAAAGGCTCGATATAACCGGCAACCCGTCCGTACTGGCCGGCGCCGCCTGTCTGCTTCCTGTGGGTATAGTTGAATTCCGCTTTTTGGGTGATTGCCTCGCGATAGGCAACCTGGGGCATGCCGGTTTCAACTTCGCACTTGTACTCCCGGCGCATTCTCTCGATGTAAACCTCCAGGTGCAGTTCCCCCATGCCTTTTACAATGCACTGATTGGATTCGCCGTCAACATAAGTCTGAAAGGTCGGGTCTTCCTTGGTAAAACGGTTCAGCGCCTTCGCCATTTGATCGGCGCTCTTTTTGTCTTTTGGAGTAACGGCAAGTGAAATAACCGGCTCCGGCACAAACATCGAAGTCATTGCATAGTTCAGGGCGCCTCCGCAAAAAGTATCGCCGCTGGCGCACTCAATCCCGAACAGGGCGACGATGTCGCCGGGGAAGCCTTCGTTAATATCTTCCATATTATCGGCGTGCATGCGTACCAATCTGCCCACCTTGAATTTTTTACGGGCGCGCGTGTTGTGAAGTTCTTCTCCCTTTTTAAGCACGCCCTGATAAATACGCACATAGGTAAGCTGCCCGTACTGGCCGTCTTCCAGCTTGAAACCCAGGGCAACAGTGGGGTTTTTATCACTCGACGAAAGTTCTTTTTGTTCTTCGTTGTTATCCAGATCCAGGGCAAAGTTTTTTACCTCGGTGGGGTTGGGCAGGTAATGGGTTACCGCGTCCAGCAAAAGCTGAATGCCCTTGTTTTTATGGGCGGAGCCAAGCATTACCGGCACGAATTTTTCCGCAAGGGTCCCTTTACGAATCGCGCCGTGAATAACATCTTCGGGTATTTCTACGCCGGCCAGGAATTTTTCCGCAAGCTCATCGGAAAACATGGAAACCGCGTCGAGCAATTCTTCGCGGTACTTTTCCGCATCTGCCTTCAGGTGCGCGGGTATTTCCGCATAACGCACGATCTCGCCCCTGTCGCCGTCGAAGTATGCCGCTTTCATCGAAACGAGGTCTACCATTCCTTCAAGTTTGTCTTCAAGCCCGATGGGAATCTGTATCATTACCGCGTTCAGTCCCAGTTTTTCACGAAGCTGGAGCCGCACCTTAAAAGGATTCGCCCCGGTGCGGTCGCACTTATTAACGAAGGCAATGCGTGGCACATGATAACGCTTTAACTGTCGGTCTACAGTTATCGACTGTGACTGCACTCCGCCGACCGCGCAAAGCACAAGAATCGCTCCGTCCAGCACGCGCAGGGAGCGTTCAACCTCAATTGTAAAGTCAACATGTCCGGGCGTATCAATTAGATTTATGGAATAATCCTTCCATGTAACCTGGGTTGCAGCGGACTGAATCGTGATGCCCCTTTCCCTTTCAATGTCCATGTGATCCATTGTCGCTCCAACGCCGTCCCTGCCCCGCACCTCATGAATTGCGTGAATTTTTTTGCTGTAAAACAGAATGCGTTCGGAAAGGGTTGTTTTTCCCGAATCAATATGCGCACTTATCCCGATGTTTCGCATTCTGGTTATATCGACGCCCATTTTTTTTACTCCTTGGATTTCCTAAAATTTTCCATGTATTATAAGTTTAGGCAATTTTATTTATTTTTACAAATTTCATTGTACAATACATTCCCGCCGAAGTTCAACTACAGCCGGCCTTTAATTTTTTCCATCATAGCCTGGAAAAAGTCAACCTCTTCGAGTGTTACCCGAATAAATGAATTATCGCCCGGTTTCCCCAGAACCTGTTCCATTTCTTCCTGACTGCGGAATGTCGCCTTTTTAAAGGGGTTACGGAAATCTTTTGCCCTGGTTTCGTACACCTGTTTGCCGATCCAGCGGCATGTATCAACTGCCACGTCAAGCTCATCCTTGAAAACTGAAATGTCCGGCGGAACTTCATTCCTTAATGTCAAAAGCACAGCCCATGCATGGCGGGCTTTGTCCAGCGGGTACTCGTTATCCCAAAGACCGTAAACATTGTGGATTTCGTCCCATGTTTTATATTTACCTTCGCCAATTTCTTTCCTAAGCTGATCAAAGCGAAAAGCAGGAACTATCTGGCCGCCGGCGTTTACCCATTCCTTAACTCTCTGCTGCGGCTCAGCCTGCTTTAGAAGATCGCACAGGCCATTAAAATCAAGATCTGGACTTGAGTCAAGAAACATTGCAAGGGTCTTTACCGCATAATAGCGAAGCATCTTTTGATAGGCGGCTATCGCCCTAAACGGTTTGACAATCATCAGTTCGCGGCTGCTTCGCTCCAGGCAATTATTGCGAATCAAAAGAAATTTTTTATTTTCTGCTTCCACTGAAGAAAAGCCGGTTTCTTCAATCCAGTTGTTCAAAAGCGTTATTGCATTTATTATTTCTTCCACCGTGTCGGGCGCAAGATAATCCGCTTCAATGCGCTGGACTTTTACTTTGCGCACATCGCGCCGGCAGGTTTTCCAGGAATTCCGCTGGAGGGCGTATAGGTTGTACATCCAGTAATAGGCAGGCATCACCACAAGACGGTTTTTATGAACATTATTGCTTACAAGAGAGAACGGCAGCGGGATATTAAGCTCGTGCTGATATTCGCCCTTGTTTATAATAACAAATGACGCGAAACTACTTGGGTGTTTCAGGCTTACTGCCAGCCCCGGCCAGAAGCCCCGGTTAGCGCGTAACTCCCCGTCATTGGCGCGACTATTGTGGTTGCTGCCGATTGTTGCCGCTGCGGCCATGTTTGAAATGCCCTGAATAAGGCTTGCGACCAGGAAAGAATTGTTGTGGTGCTGTTCATGAACCGGAAAAATCAAATTGTTCAGTATTTCGCAGCATGACACAGTCGAATTATCGCCCAGCACAGAATTGATAAGGCGCGCACCGTACTTTAAGTTACAGTTTCTTCCCAGTACAAAGCGTACCGCCTTGGCCCCGTAAAAAACATTACACGCAAACCCTACAATGCCGTTCACCATCTCCACGCCTTCACCTATCTGCGTAGGTTCTTCGGCCGATGAAAGCACTGTCAAATTTTTTAATTTATTCGCACCCTTGATATAGGCGCACTCCCCTACAGCCGTGTCCTTGATAATGGCGCAGCTTTTAATCACCGTGCCATTCCCGACAGTCCCATACCTGCCGCGGCTGCCGCCGTACTGCTGCTGGGTGATCTCTTTCAGCCTGGCCGCCAGCGCCAAATCATCGCGGTACGCAGCCCAGAGAAATGCATCTGCGCAGATCATATCCTGAAACGGAAGAATGGAGCGCCCGCCCGCTTCATTCATCACATCGATCCACACCCGCACATCTTCTTCTTCGCCGTCTTTGATTGCGCCATTGCCGAATTTTGCGTGGTTAGTACACTGCATCTCGTCAACTTTGGAAAGAATGCAGTTGTCTCCGATGATGTAATGCGAAATATAGGCGCAATCCTGAATGGCCGAATCATCGCCGATATCGCATGATATGATTGTGCTGCTGCGAATCCCCGCCGGTACACAGAAATCGTGATGTTTAAGCAGCACATTCCTAAGCGTACCCAGCCGGACAAGGCCATAAAAATTTGAGCTGCGGATAAGCTGCGGATCAAAAGGATCCGTTACAAGAAAATTATCCCAGTTGGGACAGTAGTTTCCGTTGCTTTTCAGTATTTCAATTTCATGGGGATTAAGATTCCGCCGGGATATACCGGTTTTCCTCTCCGCCATTTGCGCATCACGCAGCCAATACTCATTCCTGCCGGGCGGCAGAAAATTTGCCGGAATAAAATCATAGCCGTATCGATCGGGCGGTAATATTTCTACTTCTTTCATTGCAATACATCAACCGGCTTTGGCGCGCCTCAGCCGGACACCTTCAATGTCATGGCTGAATAAATCCCGCAGATCATTCAGCCCCAGCGCCATCAGCGCCATGCGATCAATGCCAATGCCCCAGGCAGCCACCGGCACATTTACCCCCAGACTTTCGGTAACCTCCGGCCGGAAAATGCCGGAGCCGCCCAGCTCGAACCAGCCCAGCACGGGGTGCTTGATATGCACTTCTACCGACGGCTCGGTAAATGGAAAATACCCGGGAACATATTTAACTTCCTTTGCGCCGGCCACTTCGCGGGCAAACATATCCAGCATTCCCAAAAGCGTACGCAGGTTAACGTTTTCGCCTAACACAATTCCTTCGGTCTGGTAGAAATCCGGCAGGTGGGTGGCGTCCACGCGATCGTAACGGAAACAGCGGACAATGCCGAAGTACTTGCCCGGAATCTTCGCGGCCGGCAGAGTGCGCGCCGAAAGGACAGTGCCCTGTGTCCGCAGAATAAGCCGCCGTGTGAACTCATGATCAAAGTTATAGCTCCAGCCCCTGCTGCCGGTCTTTCCGCCATTTTCGTGGGCGGCGGCAACATTGGAAAGCCAGGGCTCCTCAATGAACTTTGCCTTGTCAGGTTCGGCAAGGTAGTAAGCGTCATGAATGTCCCGCGCTGAATGAAACTGCGGCATAAACAAAGCGTCTGAATTCCAGAATTCGGTCTCGACCAGGGAGCCGTCAAATTCTTCAAAACCCAAGGAAACGAGTTTATCTTTTACATCTTCAAGAAATTTTGCATAAGGATTGCTCCTGCCCGGCGTCAGGCGGGTGGGAGGCGTCCTTACGTTATACGATCTGAAAACCTTTCCCTTCCAGCTTCCGGCTTCAAGCATTTCCGGCGTAAGGGTTCCAATTTCATCGCCTGTAATACCGGCAGCCCTAAGGCCGGCGGCAGCGGCTTCGGCGGGGACAGAGCCGTCTTCGGCAACAGTAAAACTGTAAACAACGGTTTCCCTGTCGATCTGACGGTACGGCGCATCGGCGGCGCCCCTCTTTTTTGCATGGCTTGCCATAATGCCTTTTTCCGCATCATTTAGCGACGCTTCGGCAATAAGGCCGCCGGACTTCACAACTTTTTCGAGTAATCCCCTGATAACGGCAAAATGAGAAAATGCCGGACTTTTAGACGGGTCGCTTAAATGTTCAAGCGGGAAAGTGAGCGTTACATTTTTATCTTCATCAAGTTTAAGAATACCCAATTTGGAAAGACTGCCAAAGGCGCTGCCGATGTCTTTGTTTTCCATATGGAGAGCCTGGGCAATATCCTGCAGCCGCGAGCCAAGCCTGGATTTTTCACCTCTCTTCATTTCCTCCAGCCTGCTGCGCACAAGCTCAAGAATACGCTCCTCGGGGCTGCCCTTGTCTTTCCACTCCTCGCCAAGAACGGTCAGCTCGTAAAAAACAGCCGTCTCCCGCCGTATCTCGCTGACCAGTCCCTTGCCCGCCAGCCATGAAAGAGCCTGATTTCCGTGTCCGTGCTTGAAACCCAGTTCTCTTTCAACTTTTTCGATAGTAAGTTCATCACCCCTTTTGTAAGAAAGGAGTATCCGCACTTCAAGAGGATGTAAATTTTTGACAATATTTTGTATATCAGGTACCATGAAAACTCCGGATGTTCACTATGTATTCAGGATAACAATTTTATTGATATGGAGCAATAGGGGGGATTCCCATGTATCCTTGCCTTGACATGCGTCAAAAAAAGTAGTATTTTAGTAGTATGATAACGAAAACAAAGAAATCAGTTTCCCTGTCTAATTCCCTTTTAATGGAAATGGCGCCCTTTGCCAAGGGCGAAAGCGTCTCGGAGTTCATTGAAAAGGCCACGTCTTATTATGTAAATGAACTAAAAAAACAGAAACGCGGCCAGCGTGATATGCAAATCATCAATGCCCATGCGAAACGGTTTAATAAAGAGGCGGAAGAAAATCTGAAATTTCAGGCGATGACATGAAGCGCGGGGAACTCTACCGTGTTTCTCTGGGGTCAAGGACAGATACAAAAAAGCAAAGAGTATATGTGATTGTTTCCAGACAGGAGCTTATTAACAGCGTTTATTCGACTCTTATCTGCGCTCCTGTATACACTAATTACGAGGGATTAAGCACGCAGGTTCCTGTTGGAATTCAGGAGGGGTTAAAACATCCCAGCGCAATTCGATGCGATGAACTTATAAGTGTATTAAAAACCAGCTTAACCGACTATGTGGGAATCTTATCATATAAAAAACTAATTGAATTGGGACAAGCTTTATCCATAGCAATAGGGGTTGATTAAATGAAAAACGATAGCGCAAACAATCATTTCAAGGAAAAGTACGGGCCCTATGCGCTTGTTGCCGGAGGCTCCTACGGATTGGGCGGCGCTTATGCCGAGGCTTTGGCCGGGCGGGGTTTGAACCTAATTCTGATCGCACGGGGAAAAGAAAAACTCGAAGAGACTGCCGCCAGGTTGGGCAAGCAATATTCGGTCGATGTAAAAACACTAATGGTAGATCTGGCAGATTATGATAAAACAAAAAGTTTGATTACAGGCCTGAATGTCCCAATCGGTCTGCTGGTTTACAATGCCGCCCATGCGCCCATCGGCTTATTTGAAAATAAAGATGAAGAAGATCTAGCCCGCTCTGTTACGGTAAATGTAAAAGCACCGCTGCTGCTTGTAAAACTTTTATCCCCGCACATGATACAAAACAAGCGCGGCGGCATTGTGCTGATGTCGTCTCTTGCGGGCGTCCAGGGCAGCCCGAGGATTGCGGCATACGCAGCAACAAAAGCCTATAATGCAATTCTTGCGGAAGGTTTGTGGAAGGAACTGAAAGTCCACGGCATTGACGTTGTCGGTTGCTGCGCAGGAGCGATTCTTACACCCGGATACCGGCAGGCGGAAAAAAGCAAAACGGCGCCGGGCGCCATGGCTGCCCGCGATGTGGCGGAGCAGGCATTGCAGGCTCTGGGGAAGGGCCCTGTCATAGTGCCCGGGGGTTTGAATAAATTCGCACGCTTTCTTACAGCGCGTCTTATGTCCCGGCGCACCGCAGTTAACATGATGGAAAAAAATACAGGAGGCTTATCATGAAGACGCAAATTATCGGGTTTTTTACACCCTGGATTGCCTATGCAATTATGACAGCGCTTCATTGCATCATTCCCGCAAAAAAGATAAAGGGTTATGTCCGCAATGATAAAACAGGCGAAGTTTTAAGTTACAGACTGAACGGCATTTTTGTACTGGCTGCAAGCGTCATATTATGGCTGATATTGGGAATTACAAATCTGGTTCCATTGGACTGGCTGTATCGTGTCCGCTGGGAAAGCCTTGCAGGGGCTGTCGCAATGGGTCTTCTGTTTTCACTATTAATTGTTATTCCCTATCCTTCTACAGGCAAAAATTTTCTTGCGGATTTTTTCCTGGGCAGGTTGAAAAACCCGCAGTTCAGGGACGGGTTTATCGATGCAAAAATGTGGCTCTACATGATTGGAGCAACAATGCTTCAGCTTAACGTTCTTTCTTTTGCTGCGCATCACTGGCAGTTATACCAAATTATAAACCCGGGCTTTTTGTTAAGCACCTTCCTCATGACATGGTTTATTTGGGATTACAATACATTCGAAAGAGTTCATTTATACACCTATGATTTTATCGCCGAGCGCACAGGCTTTAAACTCGGCTTCGGCTGCCTTGCGTTTTATCCGTACTTTTATTCGGTTGCGCATTGGTCAACGGTTAACCTTCCCAATCCCGGACATCCCCTGTGGCTTACGATATGCTTTGTCCTTGTTTTTTTTACCGGGTGGACTTTGGCTCGCGGCGCAAACATGCAAAAGTTTTACTTCAAGATTTCACCCGAAAAAAGTTTTTTGGGAATAAAACCGGAAGTGTTAAGCAACGGACAATACACGCTGCTGGTAAACGGCTTCTGGGGACGCAGCCGGCACATAAACTATCTGGGAGAAATCCTTATGGCAAGCGGAATTGTACTTAGCACCGGCTATCCCGCAGTGTGGACATCGTGGCTGTATCCGCTTTATTATGTATTCCTTTTATTCACCCGCCAGGCCGATGACGATAAAATATGCAGGGCCAAATACGGCGAATTATGGGACGCTTACAAAAAGAAGGTTAAATACAGGATCATTCCGTATATTTATTAGGAAACCTACAATGCTGGAAATGCAGATTTTTCTACTCTGTCTGATAGCCGTTGGATTCCTGACTACAAAAGCGCACATCATAGATGAGCGGGCACGCTCCTCCCTTACCGACCTTATACTCAGCGTGTTTCTCCCCTGCAATATTGTTGCCTCTTTTTTTGGAACAAGCCGTTCCCAGCTTCCATCTTTGGGAATAATGCTGATAATTTCGCTGGGAACAATGGCTTTGGGTTTTGCACTTGCCCATCTTTTTTTCCGCAAGGCAGGAACAGAGCAAAAAAAAGTTTTACTTTACGCCGCTCTTATACCCAATGCAAGTTTACTGGGCAACCCGCTGATCGAAAGTATTTACGGAACCGGCGGCCTGGCCTATGTAGCCGCTTACCTGATACCTCTTAGAATGGCCCTCTGGAGTTTAGGACTGGCAATTTTTACCGTAGAAAGGGGCAGCCTAAGAAAAATTGTTTTTCATCCATGCCTGATAGGAACCTATATTGGCCTTATTGTCATGATAACGGGGTTTAGTCCGCCGGTTTTAATCAGCCGGCTTGTTTTAAGCCTTGGCAACTGTACCACTCCGATATCAATGATGGTGGTGGGATCAATCCTTGGTCTGACCAAAATAAAATATTTATTCAGCCGTATTACCATCAGTTTTTCTTTTTTACGCCTTGTTTTAATTCCGTTGATGGTAATGGGAATACTCCTTCTATTCCGCCCCGATCCCCTGATAACAGGCATCTCGGTTGTTTTGGGCGGCACTCCTGCCGGAATAACGACCGTCATACTGGCCGATAAATACGGTTCTGAAAAAGAACTTGCCTCGAAGATCGTTTTTGTAACTGTACTGCTGTCAATGATAACAATTCCAGCCCTGGTTTGGCTGTTGCACTAAAAAGAAATTTACGCATATTAATGGTTAACCAATTCGCGTTTTTTTTATATACTATACACAAAAGAATTTTATGATGCAGAAAAAAATCTATGTTATCGGACACAAAAACCCCGACACTGATTCGATCGTGTCGGCGGCAAGTTATGCGCGGCTTAAACAGCTTCTGGGGCAGAGTAATTGCACTGCAGCCAGGGCAGGAAAGATAAACCTTCAAACTGAATATATATTCGGGCGTTTCGATGTACCGGTGCCGGAGTTTCTGCCGGATCTCGTTCCGAAAGCGGAGCATTATATTTCCGGAGCGCCGGTTACGGTCAACGAAGAAGACAGCGTATGGAACGCACTGGAACTGCTGCAGAAAGATGATTCCAGGGTGCTGCCCATTGTAGGAGCAGACGGAGTTTACAAGAGCATGCTCCACTACCGAGGTTTTGCGCAGTATATTATAACCAATATAAATCCAAGGAAAAAATCTGCCTTCCCGCTTTCGCTGGATCATTTGGCCGCAACACTCCACGCCCAGCCGGTTGCCATTTTTAACGGCAGCGAAATAAAAAAATCGCCCATTGTAGTGGCTGCATCGTCTATAGAACATTTCAGGAATAACATTCAGGCGGAAGGAGTGGACAATGTTCTGATTATTGTAGGGGATCGCCAGGACATACAAAAGCACTGCATAGAACTCGGCGTGCGGGCGTTGATTCTTTCCGGTGGTAATGTCCTGTCGAAAGAATTAATTGAACTGGCGGAAAAAAAGCGCGTATCGGTATTGATAAGCCCTTTTGATACTTCGTCCACGTCCATGCTGATAATCTACTCAATAAAAGCGGGATTTCTGGGCGACAACTCGGTACCTCTTATCAGGTTAAATGATCAGGTGCGCACATTCCGTGACGCCCTTTCAAAGGCGCCTTCCCGCTGCCTGCCGGTGGCGGATGACGAAAACAGGGTGGCAGGCGTTATTTCCGAAGTAGATTTGCACAAGGAGCCGAATGTAGAAGTGATCATGGTGGATCACAATGAGCTGACACAGGCCATTGAAGGAATCGAAAACTTCAAGATTCTTGAAGTGATTGATCACCACCGGCTTGGCAATCTGTCGACCCGTTACCCGATCACTTTTATAAATCGCGTAGTCGGAGCCACATGTACGATCATTACAAACCTGTACCGGGAGCAGAAAGTTCCGCTGGAGAAAAACATAGCATCGATTCTGTTATGCGGCATTCTCGCCGACACCCTTGTTTTGCAGTCAACCACAACAACTGAAACAGACATTGAAACAGCCGATTACCTTTCTTCCATCACCGGCCTGGATATAAAAACCCTGGGGCAGGAGTTGCAGGCGGCGGCGAGCAGGGTCAACTCCCTTTCTACCGCAGAGATGGTTTCGCTGGACATGAAGGAATATGCCGAATGCGGAGAAAGCTTTACGGTAAGCCAGATCGAAACCGACAATCCGGGAATTCTGGCCGAACGCAGGGCAGAGATCGCCGCCGCCCTGGAAAAAGAGCGGGCTTCCAGAGATCATCTCTTTTCCGCCCTTCTGGTAACGGATATAACAATGCTGGATTCGCTTCTTTTTGTAAGCGGCAAAAAAAACTTCATAAGCAATATCAATTTCCCAGTTAAAGCCGAGGGCATCTATGAACTGAAGGGAGTGGTGTCGCGCAAAAAGCAACTCGTCCCTCTGCTGACGGACTTCATAGCCGCCGCCCACTGAGGCTTTTCCACGGCTATTACAACACCACAAATGTGTGCCTAAAATATTAACATGGGGTCCTGTCAGGGGGTAAAAGTGTCATGCAGGCATGCCACTTTTACCCCCTGACACCCCGTGTTACTTTTTATGGGCACACATTTGTGGAATCGTAAAAGTAGTGGGACGCCTGCGTAGAAGAAGCCACGCCGTAATCGCGCACCGCTTACGCTACCGATTCTGGGCATATATTTCTGCAATCGCCAAAGCAGTGAAACGCTGACGTAAATGAGGGAAGAAAACATGGAAAAAAGACCGACTGACAAAGAAACATGGGAACTCCAAAAAATGTGGGCAGAAAATCCGCCGGAACTCATGGAAGGCACCGGTCCCTTGACCCGGCGCCGTGAACTGCTGAACCTTCTTGATGATATAAGCGCCAATTACATACTGACAATATCAGAACGTGAACATAAAACCCCTTCTCAGGTAGTAGGCGACATGGTACGAGAAAAAGTAATGATACAAACTACCACTTAAAAGGAAATTTTATCTTTTCTCCCTTAACTTAGACTTCCTCCCCTACGCCAGCGTTTCACTGCTGCGGTACTGCCAAAATGCATGTAGCCGTGGAAAAGCCCACTAATGCAAAATGGCCTCTCCGCGCCATATATACAAGATAAAAAATAAAAATTAAGAGGTAAAAGTTTTTTTACCATGAATTTTTTATCCTGTATTGGAGGAAATAGTGAGTGTTTTGGCGTATATGCCCTGTGGGGCGGATGGAATCATCATTCGGGTCGAGGCGGATATTCGCAGGGGTATCCCCGGTTTCGACATAACCGGACTTGCGGAGGGCGCAGTGCGCGAGGCAAGGGAGCGCGTGCGGGCTGCTTTTAGGAACTCGGGTTTTGCTTTTCCGCTGGATCGTGTTCTTATTAACCTGGCGCCGGCGGGGTTGCGCAAGGAAGGAGCGTCCCTTGACCTCCCGATTGCGCTTTCGGTTATGTCGGCTGCGGGCATTGCTCCGGCGGCGGATAACCTTCTTGTGATGGGCGAACTGGAGTTATCGGGCAGGATCAGGCCGGTGCGGGGAGTGCTGGCCGCCGTCGCCGCCGGCCTCGCAGAGGGTATCGACGGGTTTATCATCCCTATGGAAAATGCGGCGGAAGCGGCAATTCTTGCCGGCGCGCGTTTTACAGCGGCGGAAAATTTACGGGAAGCGGTACATTCCCTTTTTATCCGCGAAGAAACCGGCTCGCTTCCCGCGCCGGTTATTCCCGAAGCCGCCGGCGCAATGGCGGATAACGCTTCATCCGGGGATTTTGCCGATGTAAGGGGACAGGGCGTCTACAAGAGAGCGCTGGAAATTGCCGCCGCCGGGGGGCATAATATGCTCGTCTTCGGGCCGCCGGGCGCAGGAAAGACAATGCTTGCACGGCGCTTGCCTTCGATAATGGCGCCTCTTACTGGAGATGAAGCGGTGGAAGTTACACGCCTTTATAGTCTCGCCGGTCCGTTAAAAAACGGAGCGGGAACAGGCTACATCGACCGCCTGATAACCCACCCGCCTTTCCGCGCCCCGCATCATTCGGCAAGCGCAGAAGGAATCCTCGGCGGCGGCAGGAGCCCGCGCCCGGGAGAGATCAGCCTTGCGCACTACGGCGTGCTTTTTCTTGATGAGGCGCCGGAGTACAGGGTCAATGTTCTGCAGGCGCTCAGGGAGCCGCTGGAAGACCGGGTCATCAGCATTGTCAGGGCGGAAGGGCCGCTGCGTCTTCCGGCGGAGTTTCAGCTTTTAATGGCGGCTAACTCATGCCCCTGCGGCCGCCTGGGCATACAAAATGCGGCGGCAGGCGGCGGAGCGGATGAATCCGGATACGGTGCAATGAGCTGTTTCTGTTCGCCAGAGGAAATTTGCCGGTACTGGAGAAAATTCAGCGGCGCCCTGCTCGACCGGATAGAAATCAGAGCCGCAATACTGCCGCCAAAAATAAGTGAAATCGACACATACAATGAACCGGAAAAAAATGAAGGTAGCGGCGCCATCGCCCGCCGTGTTTTGGCGGCGGTTGAAATTCAAAGATGGCGGTTTAGGGGAACGGGAATTCGCCGCAACGCTCTGATCCCTTCAGGTAAAATTGAAACCCTATGCCCAATGGGTGAGCGCGCAAAAAGCGCCTTTCATAAAGCCGCGGCAAGGCTGGGTTTTTCGGGCAGAGCCTACCACGGAATTCTGCGGGTAGCCAGGACCATCGCCGATCTTGCAAACAGTGAAGTTATCGAGGCGGAACACATACTCGAAGCGGTTCAGCACCGCCGTCTTGGAGAAGATCCCTGGGACATCATGACAGCAGCTCCGGTATCGCCTCCAAAACAGCATCTTTAATTTCCCTGCCCCGGCCGGAAAAGCCCAATTTTCTGCCCGGTCTGATCTCGCCGTGAAAATCGCTCCCCTCGGTGATGAATAATCCCAGGGATTTACCCAAACTTTCAAGCCGGCGGCAGGAACCTGGTTTGGCTATCGGGTGCCAGGCTTCAAGACCCATTAAGCCCCGGTTTCGCAGTTCCTTGAGTATTTCGGAGAGTCTGCCCCATGCTATAAACAGGGACATTGGGTGTGCAAGAACAGAAATCCCGCCGGATTCCCGAATCAACTCCGCAGCTTCCTCAAAAATCAATCCCTCTTTGGGAACATAAAGAGGTTTTCCAACTCCCAGGTAACGGGCAAAGGCCTGCTCCTGGTTTTTAACAATTTTACGTTTTATCAAAAAATTGGCAAAATGCGGCCTGCCCAGTGAATAACCACCGGCTCCTTTATGCGGATGGTCGGCCAGAAGCTCCTCCCAGCTTGCTTCAATCTTATATTTACGCATTTTTTCCATAATTTCCCGGTTTCGCTCTGTTCTGCGGCGGGATAATTCCCTTACTGCGGCCAAAAACGCAGGGGTTGGGTTATTTATTCCCAGCCCCAGGAGGTGGAACTCACCTCCGGGACCCAGCCCGGGAACATCAGACCGGTATTTTTCAACATTCCAATTTATATTAATTTCAATTCCGGGGATAAAACGAATACCCAGGGCGGAAGCCTCGGTTCTTGCTTCCTCCAGCCCTTTAATTGTATCATGATCGGTAAGGGCAATGGCGCCAAGGCCATGTTCTACTGCTTTCCGGACAAGCAGGGACGGACTAAAATCCCCGTCTGAAGCGTTTGAATGGGTGTGCAAATCTACCATACTAATAGTTATTGTAGCTGTTTTCTGCCGATAATGGTATGGATAGCCCCAAAGACATTGATCTTTTTGGGTAAAAAAATGTAATATTATGTAAGGACGGCTCGGAAGTGTTTGAATATACCTTGGTGAATGGGGTGATTGTATCCCCGGGTAGAAAAGCACGTACCGGCGATTTGGGAGTTAAAGGAGAAAAAATTTTTTCTCCGGGCGGTAACGTTAAAATCGATTTAAAGAAAAAATCCTCAGTGTATCCTTCGCTGATAAATACTCATGATCATTTGCAGGGGAACTACCGTCCGGCGGTAGGCCCAAAGAAGGGTCATTTCTATCCTACCTGGCTTCCCTGGGATCAGGATTTTAAGGCATCGGAAACATTCAAGGAACGTTCCAATTTAAGCAGGGAAGATCTTTACGCCCTTTCAGGATACAAGTGTCTGTTTTCCGGCGTTACCACAGTGAACGATCATTTTCCCCAAAAACTAAACAGCCTTATTCTGCCGACCCTTCCCATAAGGGCATTTTTAGAATACGGTCTTGCCCATGAAAGCTCTTCGTATGATCTTAAGTGGGGCGACGGTATCGAAATTGAACATGAGCGCGCGGTAAAAAACAAATGGCCGTTTATTACCCACCTTGCAGAGGGTTTTGACGAAGAATGTTTTAACGGCGTTAAAGAGCTGGAGAGGCTGAAAGTACTGGATAACCACTGCCTGCTGATTCACTGCATTGGTTTAAGCGACGAAGACATTAAAAAAATAGCGAAAGCCGGAGCGAGCGTTTCCTGGTGCGGTTTTTCCAATATGTTTATGTTTAATGTTACCAGCAAGATACGCAAAATGTTCAAAGCCGGCGTTAATGTTACAATCGGAACGGATTCTTCTGCGACAGGTTCCGCGAATTTCCTTGCCGAGTTAAAGTTCGACCGGGAGTTGTACCGCAAACTTTACGGCGAGGATCTTCCATCAAAAAAAATATTCGAGATGATTACAATAAACGCGGCAAAAGCGTTCTGGATGCAGGACAGGATTGGCAGCCTGGAAGAAGGCAAGTTAGCTGACATTCTGGTGCTAAAAACGAAAGACGACGATCCCTACGATAACCTTGTTAACGCCTCGATGCGGGATATTGAACTGTTAATTCTTGCCGGAAAGCCGATTTACGGCCAGATGCGTTTTCTTGATATTTTTGGCGACAGGCTTCCCGAAGGTTACACGCAAATTACCGTTGGTAAGGAACAAATGTTTGTTAAGGGCGATCCCGAAGGCCTTTATAAAGAAGTCAGGCGGAAAGTCGGTTTTAAGAAAAAACTTGACTATCTGCCCTTTGAGCCGGCTGAATAGGAAGGAATCAAATGCCAAAACCGTCCCAATACCGTTCCGGTTCTCTCATTTATTTTCAGGGAGATCCGGCCGACAAGGTATATATTTTACAAAACGGAAAAGTTAGCCTGGTTTACAAAGACATTGAAACAGGCGAAGACATACGCGATCAGGTGCAGCCAGGCGAATTCTTCGGGGTTAAGTCCGCGCTTGGGCGTTTCCCGCGCGAAGAAAACGCCATTGCGATTGCCGATTCTACCATCATGGCTTTTACAGTTGCCGAGTTTGAGGCTGTTGCCATGGCGAATACCCACATAATTGTAAAAATGCTCAAAGTTTTTTCCAATCAGATGAGGAGGATACACAAACAGGTATCCAGCATTATGGCAAAAGAAGAGGTAAGTACCGCCGACGGCCTTTACAATGTCGGCGAATACTATCTAAAGGGCAAGCGGTATTCGCAGGCAAAGTATGTCTTCAGCCGTTATCTGACATATTATCCTTCCGGGAAATACGCCTTACAGGCAACCAAAAACCTTGCACAGGCGGAAAGCGCCCTGTCCCAATACGGGAATGACAGAAGCTCCCCCGGAAATTTCGGCGCCGGGTCTTCTCCTGCCGCCGAGAAATTGTCTGCCGCCGCCGAAGCCTACTATGAGGCGGTAAGTCTTTTATCACAGGAAAGATATCAGGAAGCCTACACGGCTTTTAAGGCCATTGTGCATGGTGGCGAAGATTCTGAATGGACTGCACGGAGCTCTTACGAGATCGGCAGGTGCATGTATTTGACGAAAAGATATGAAGATTGCCTGAAGTATTATTCAAATATGCTTACGCAATATCCAAGACACCCGGATTTAATCGAAGCAATGTACTATATGGGTCAGTGCAATGAAAAAACCGGAAAAAAAGAACAGGCTGCAGCCTTCTATAAAAAGATTCTTTCCATGACCGCCGGCAGCAACGACGGCGCTGCGGCAAAAGCAAAACGGGCCCTGCAGGCCATGGGAGTATAAAATGGCAATGGATATGAACGCTTTCAGCCGGTTTACCCGTGTATTTCAGCCCGGCGAGATGATCTTCTCCGAATTTGAGCCGGGCGACACATTTTACCTTATTCAATCGGGTAGGGTGCAGCTTGTAAAAATCATCGGAGATATTGAAAGAACCCTGGATGTTCTGTCGCCTCCCGAAAGTTTCGGCGAAATGGCCATTCTGGAAAACTCTCCGCGTTCAGCCTCCGCCGTTGCTTTGGACGAGGTGAAGGTGCTGGAATTTAATTCCCAGAATTTTGAAATTCTGCTGATGGGGAATCCGCAGATTGCGCTTAAACTGCTTAGAATGTTTTCAAAACGCATTTACGATTCCAAACGGCGCTTTATGATTCTTGCCCTGCCAGATTCTCAGTCAAAGATTGCAGATGTGTTCCTTATGCTCGATGAAACCCAGCCTGATATTGATAAAAGTACGGAACGACGTGAGTTCAAAACATCAGTAGACGATGTAGCCCACTGGGCAGGAATGGGGGTTTCCGAAGCCAGAGACACATTGGGGCACTTTGTTAATCAGAGGCGTGTGGAGATATTTCCCGACCGGATTGTGGTAAAAAACATAAATGACTTCTCGCGCTTTGTCAGCTCCAGGCGCAAAAAAGCAGAAGTTTAAAGTTTTAACCCGCTACTGTTTCTGCTATATTAAGGCAGTAGTCGCCAAGTTTCTCGATACGGCGTACCATATCAATAAACAACAGTTCTATTTTAACATCCTTGCCGGCCTCGATCCGTTTTCGGCTTAATTTACGCAGTTTGTCCCGTGACTCGTCAATGGCATCCTCCAGTTTCCTTGCGTTAAGGATTGTGTCCGGCAGGAGAGCGGCGCTTCCAAGATTTTCCTTTACCAGACCAAGAAAATCCTCCACCAGTTTTACATAGGGCGCAAGGGCTTCCATTTCCTTTTCCTTGAACATCCTGTCTTTTTTAACGCTTTTTTCCAGAATGATGCTGATGCTGAAACATTCGTCGGTCATATCTTCAAGATCAGCAATGACGCGTAACAGGCGTGATATCCTGCGTTCGGAACGCCTGTTAAGGTGCCCTTTTGCACATTCCATAAGAAAGGAACTGAGCTGTTCCCGCATATCATCGGCATATTCTTCTTTTTGTTTCAGCTCATCTTTAAGTGCTGCGGCCATTGCCTGTTTGTTATCTGTTTCACGCAGAGCTCGCAGCACTTCACTGAAACGGGCGTACATCGACAATGTAAGGCCGGCCATATCGCTGACCTCTTTTTCCGCACGCAGAATATTCAGCTCCGGTGTATTCCGGTTCTTGCCGGACGCATAAACCAGACTGTAGGGTTCGGGCGCTGCGATTTCGGTTTTTTTATCTTTTATGATCAGCGAGACAAGCGAGGCAAAGGGGTTTACAAAAGGCAGAAAAATTAAAGCGTTTACAATTTTAACAGTGGTATGAAACATGGACAAATGAATGGGAACCATGTGATCATTAATTATTCCGGGAGTCATTGCCCCCGGCGTTATAAAATCAACCAAGGCCAGCAGAGGCCTTAACATGGGTAAAGCCCAGCAGGTAGCAGCAACGCTGAAAAGCACATGGGCAAGGGCGGCGCGCTTTGCTTCGGTTCTTGCTCCGATAGAGGCAAGCGCGGCATCAATGGTTGTACCGATATTGGCGCCAAGAATCATGGAGGCGGCAAATTCATAGTTGACCACACCATTAAAAGCCATTGTTAAAATGATGGCGATGGAAGCGCTGGACGAATGAATGAGTATCGTAATTACCGCCCCTGCAGCCATTCCTATCAGATAAGACACAAAACCGAGGTTGGAAACCATTGCAATAAAATCGAAGTTATTCCCAACCACCGGCATGGATTTGGTCATGAAATCAAGCCCCATAAAGAGCAGGCCAAATCCAAGAATAAAGTCTCCCAGATCGCGGTGTTTCCATTTAACCATGCGGAAAATAAATCCGACGCCCACAGCCGGAAGGGCCATCTCGGAAAGTTTAAGGGAAAAACCTATAAGAGATACAATCCAGGCGGTAACCGTAGTGCCTATATTTGCGCCGATAATCACCCCGATTGACTGGGTAAGCGTAAGCAATCCCGCGTTTACCAGGACAACGACCATTACTGTTGTTGCCGATGATGACTGAATGATGGCGGTAATTGAAAAACCGGTAAGAACGGCGATAAATCTGTTTCCTGTCATGAAATTAAGGAAGCGCTGCAGTTTATCACCGGCGGCTTTTTGAATGCCGTCGCTCATTACATTCATTCCATACAGGAAGAGGCAAAGGCCGCCGGTCAATCTGAGTATTATCCCAATGATGTCCATATATAGTATTATAACACTTCCGGTTTTGAATTAAAATACAGTATGGACGGTCAAAAACTGCTGGCGCTTTCCGATACACACGGCGACATTTATGCCCTGAAAGCGGTTTTTGAATGGGCTCAAAACAGAAAACAGGACGAAAGGATAACAGCGACAGCATTTTTGGGCGACGGAGCCTTGGACCTACAGCGGGCTGCCGCAGCAACCGGCTTTTTCTGTAACTGGAAACTTGTCAGGGGTAACAATGACTATGATTCCGATTTGCCCGATACTGCCGTTTTTGACTTTGGCGGCCACCGTTTCTTTCTTTGCCACGGCCACCGGCATGCCCTATACAACGGTTACCATGCCATAATTGCGGCAGCCCGCAAAAGCGAAGCGGATGCGGCTCTCTTCGGACACGCCCATGTACCGTATCATAAAACCGTAAACGGCATCACCCTGATTAATCCCGGCAGCATCGGAATGCCCCGCAGCAGGGCCGGCTCGACCTTCGCCGTCATTGATTGTGCGGCGAGAAAGCCGCTGGAAGTTGTCTTTTGGGAGATCGGTTCCACCGGAAAAATCCGTGAATTAAAGGCCGCACGCGGCTAATCATACAAATTTGAAATCGCGTACAAGGGGTAAATATCGAAGTAGTCTTTTTTGGCGAAATTCTCAAGGGAAGTCCTCACTCCACGATCGATTTTTTTTTCTTCCATGAATGATCTCAGGCTCTTCATACCGCCCTGTGTCCCTGATTTCACCTCTATGGGGACGATTGATGAACCCTTCTGTATCAGATAATCAATCTGAGCGCTGCTTTGGGCTTTTTCACGGCGCCAGCAGAATAGCTGCCGCCTTGCATGGGTGCCGCCGTTCTTTTGCAATTCAAGCCCTGTGTGAATTTCGGCTAACGCACCGCGGTTAACAGTATTAAAATCTTCTGCCAATAAAATCTGCGATTTTTCGATACCCAGGATATGCAGAAATATCCCGGTATCACATGGTATAATCCGGCGGTATTTGGGATTGATTTCAGCGCCCAGGGGAATACCATTGGCCGCGCTGTGGGTTACAGGATATGCCAGTCCGGCCATGATAAGCAGATCGAGTGCCTGTTTGACCCTGACATTGCCGGTTCCTTCCGCAGCCCGTTCATAGACAAATTTTCCCTCGGCCTGGTACATGACCGATTCAAAAACTTCGTTCAAAACCAATAGGGGTACTCTGGAACGGTATTTTGAAAAATCGTCTCTGAATGTTGCAAGAAGATCCTCGATCACCTGCTGGCTGTGAAGCAAGTCCCGGTTTTGCACATAACTAACAATGGATTCCGGCATGCCGCCGATCAACAAAAATATTTTAAGGCGATCTACAAGTTGTTTATGTATTGGTCCCGGCAAAGGATTTGCCGGTGCGGCTGCACGGCAGGCTTCAGCATGCATTTGATCACCCATAGCACCTAAAAACTCATAAAACGAAAATGGATACATAAAAACTGAATGGATCCTGCCTACGCCAAAGGACGGAATTTCTTCAAGGGCAAATTCCAGGAGCGAACCTGCGGCAATCAAATGCTGTTGTGGGTATTTTTCATAAAAATAGCGAAGTGTTTTTATCGCCGGAACACAGCTTTGAATTTCATCAAAAAACAAAAGTGTTTTTCCGGGCTCAATGGGAGTGCGGTAATAGAGGGACAGGCGGCTGCATAATTCAGCAGGATCGAGATTCTGTGTAAAAAACTGTGATGCGTCCGCATCGCTGTCAAAATTGATTTCTACATAATGTTCAAAACTATTGCCAAGCATGCGAACCGCAGCGGTTTTCCCTACCTGCCTCGCTCCCCTAAGCAAAAGGGGTTTTCTGTTTTTTTCATGAGACCATTCGGCTAAAACCGCATCAATATTTCGTTTGAAATAACCTTTTTCCATAATATCAAATTATATGGGTAATAATAGTCCAACTTTATCAAAATATCAAGGTAATAATTAGCTGTTTTTACCAAAATATAAAGGTAATAAGTGCCAGGCACCTAGCAGTTTATGAAACCAAGAAACGCCTGCACCTGTTTTTCCAGCAGAGGGGCGCTGTCCCTCAGGGCCAGCCGTCCGTTCTGGTCTGTTTGCAACAGAGCGTTCGGTATAGTCAGGCGCGGTTGATTCATAACCCTCATATTAAGAAAGCTGATAAGCGTTACAAGATGATCCTGCGCCACTCCTGTTCCCGACATGCCCGGCGTAATGCCGCTGACAGCAGCCGGTTTGCCGCCAAGCACATGCGGAACGCTGTCGCTTACCGGCCTGGAAAGCCAGTCGATTAGATTTTTCAGGACGCCGGGGAAAAAATGATTGTACTCCGGCGAGAAAAACCAAATACCGTCTGCCGATCTAACAATCTCGCGCACCCGTTTAACGGCGTCCGGGGCAGGAGCTTCGACGTCCTGGTTCAGCAGCGGAACATCGCTGTAATCCAGCACTTCAAATTCCGCCTGGTCTCCGATTATCCGCCCGGCTTCAACGGCCAGTTGGCGGTTAAAGGAATCCCGTTTAAGCGAACCCACTATGGCCACGATTTTATTTTTTTTCATTACGTCCTTCTCCCTGGATTAAGTATAATTGATTTAGGGCGTATATGCAAAAACGGCGCCCACTGCGCGGCCTTACTTGATAATGACAATCAGATGTTATAGTATGATTATGAGGGAAAAACAATGACTATCAGAGAATCGGTAAAAAATGAAATTGAGACCTTATCCAATGATGCTCTTCATGCGGTGCGGGATTTCCTACTTTTTCAAAAATACCGAGATATTTTGGAGATGGATGATACGAGTTATTTAAATTCCATCCCCGGTATGGCAGATTCCATCAAGGAGGGGATTGACACCCCGCTTGAGAAATGTATCCCCCTCTCTGATGTATGGGCTGATGTATAAAACAAGCTTAACCCGGCAAGCAGAAAAAGACGCTCGAAAACTGGAGCAGGTTGGGTTAAAACAAAAAACTATTTATTTGCTCAGGATAATACGGAATAATCCTTTCCAAAACCCGCCTCCTTATGAAAAATTACAAGGTTACGAGGCTGTGTATTCACGCAGAATAACTATTCAACATCGTCTAGTTTATCAGGTTTTGCCTAATGAAAGGAATGAGATAGATGAAAGCGGTATACCATACAAAGGCAAAGTAAAAATCATTCGTATGTGGACACATTATGAATGATATGGTTGCTATCAGAACCACGGCACACCCTACGACACCATTTTGAAAACTTTATTTCAAAATACCATATCCGCCATCAACAAATATAGTTTCGCCATTTATATAATCTGAAGAATCAGATAATAAAAAAATGATAACTTTGCCTATATCTTCCGGCATAGCGATTTTACCGCCCGGGATAAGGTTTTCAGACATTTTTCTTATTTCCGGATTATCAAATGATTTTGATGTCATTCCGGTATATGTAAATCCGGGAGCTACTGCATTAACTTGAATGTTAAATTTTGATAAATCCAGGGCCATGGCAGATGTTAATGATACTATTGCGCCTTTTGAAGCTGCATAATCCGCCATATTCGGCCTGAATATTTTTGACCTGATGCAGCTTATGTTAACAATTTTACCTTTCATGTTCTTTATCATTATTTTGCTTATATATTTTGATAATAAAAAAGTTCCCGTAAGATTTGTTGATATTACTTTATTCCATTCATCAGAAGTAATATCATATAATGGCTTCGAGTTGGCAAAAATACCTGCGCAATTTATTAAACCGTCTATTATGGTAAATTGCTTTTCTATTTCTTTTATTGCTGATAGTATACTATTTTCATCGGTAACATCAGTTATAAAATGTTGATAATTGTTGTCTTTAATTTCTGGTTCATGCAGATCAAGCCCAATTATTGTTGCGCCCTTTTCCAGTAATAAATCAACACAACTTTTGCCTATTCCTGAGCTTGCCCCGGAAATAACATATATATTATTTTGCATATTCATTGCATTGCCTCCAATGAGTCTTTCGTCTCCATACATCTCCCCTATACCGCTTCCATTTCAAACCGTTCTTTAAGTTTCCGGTAAAAATTCTTTAAACTCTTGTCTCCACCGTTATCTAAAAACAGACAGAAGGGCAGACTGTCCGTTAATTTATGCTTGATAACACAGGAACAGCATTTACCATTGTTTACACATGTCTTTTTAGGACAGGCGCACTCTTTAACATTCGGACAACTCATTTGGGAAACCACCTTTTCGTTTTATTGGCAAATCGCACCAGACTAAGCATAATCGGAACCTCAACCAGCACACCGACAATTGTTGCCAAGGCAACAGGTGATTGCGCTCCAAAAAGGGCAATCGCTACGGCAACAGCCAATTCAAAAAAGTTTGAAGCCCCAATCATTCCGGCCGGGGCTGCCACATCATGAGACAGCTTCAATGCCTTGCTTGTCAAATAAGCGATTGCGAAAATCAGATACGTTTGAATGGACAGCGGTATTGCGATAAGAATTATATGCAGGGGATTGCCAAGGATAACATCGCCCTGAAATGAGAATATAATAACAAGTGTCAGAAGCAGGCCAATTACCGTAACATTGTTGAACTTAGTAATAAAACTATGTTCAAAGTAATCCTGCCCTTTGTTCTTGATTACAACCCTTCGGGTAACACTGCCCAGGGTCAGGGGAATGACCACAAATAATACAACAGATAGCAGCAGGGTATCCCAGGGAACTGATACGCCGCTAACACCCATCAGAAAGGCGACAATAGGTGTAAAAGCAATCAAAATGATTAAATCATTTGTGGCAACCTGTACAACTGTATAGGCAGGGTTTCCCTTTGTTAAATGACTCCACACAAAGACCATAGCCGTACAGGGAGCCGCTCCCAATAGGATAGCCCCGGCTAAATAATCTCTTGCAAGTTCAGCCGGAATAACAGCTTTAAAAATCACATAAAAGAAAAACCATGCAATGCCGTACATGGTGAATGGCTTAATTAACCAATTTGTAACCCATGTTACAAAAAGCCCTTTTGGGTTCTTGCCGACATTCCTGACGCTGGCAAAATCAACCTTCATCATCATGGGATAAATCATCAGCCATATCAGAATTGCGATAGGAATTGAAACCTGGGCATATTCAAACCTGCCAAGGAAAGCGGGTATCGCGGGCAGAAACTTCCCGATTAAAACGCCCACAACCATACATAAAATAACCCAAAGGGTTAAATACTTCTCAAAAAAGCCAATGCCGCTTTTGTCCTGTCCACTCATAATGCTCTCCCTCACCCGCAACACGCACTGCCAGTTTCAGAGCAGCCGCAGGCAGGCTCATTTCCGGTAAACCAGCCCCATATTATCGCTGCAGCACAGCCGACCCCTGCATTCACCTTTATTGCCTCGGCAGGACAATTCAGCGCACAAGCGCCGCATTCCATACATAAATCCCTCTCTGCAATTTCCGCCTTGCCATTCGATACATCAAACACGCCATGAGGACAAACTTCCGCACATCTGCAGCAGCCTGTACACTTCCCTTTATCAAAAGAAAGAGAAACAACATTTTTAAGATACTTGTGATTCATAAAGCCTCCAATTAACCAACAAAACTTTTAATCAATACAAGAATAGCGCCAAGAAATGCAGAACCAATAATGAACGGCAGGGCGATTTTCATTTCTTTCAAAACACCGGACGGCGAAGTATAGGTAGAAGCTCCGGTAAAATTCATTGCAAGAAAAGATGATACAGCGGGAAGCAGGAAGCCATACCCCGCAACCAAAAGCCAAAAGCCCGGCGCATACCAGCCGAAAAGCCAAAAGGCAAAAGCCGTCCAAACCAGCCCCGCAAGCCATCCCTTAAATGAAAAAGCCTTACCCGGAATAAACGGAAGCAATACAGGCGTGATAAACGCCCCCGCCAAATTCGCGCCAACATAAAGCGTGGTATCGAAAATCCCAAACTGCCTTTTGGCAAACAGGTTGATAACAAACAACACCCCAAAAGCAGGCAGTACAATCTTGACCGTTTCGGCAATTTCCATAGGCGCCAAAACAAGTCTGTCATAAAAAGTAAACCGGACGTTTCTCATTTCTTTTGTCGCTTTATATCCATTCCCGATGAAAGCCCTCACATCTGCTGCCCGAACCGGACCGTAAACAACAACAAAACCAGTACGCCTGGTTACTTCATGGGCGCTTACACCAGGGGCGCCGAGCTGCGGTAGGATCAGTTTTCTGTGAGTAACCAAATCGGCAAGGGCGGTCTGCTCAATACGGTTTACCAATTCATCAGTTCCAAAAGTACCCTCTCCGGCAGCACACCAGACATTGACACCCTTTGTGTTCAGTATCAGCAGCCAGCAATCAAGATCGGCAAGGTTTTTTCTGAGTGTATCAAAAGTCAGCTTGTAATTTGCGCTTACCAGTACCGGGGAAGAACCATCAGGGTTATTTACCTTGTAAATTCCAGGTTCTACTTTATAATCCATTCGCCCGATACCCCAACGAACTTTACAAGCGCCGAAAATATCTTTACCCGAAAGGCTTGTTGAAACAGCGGGCAGTCCATCGCATTGTGTGTCTTTCGGACCACAACAGCAGGAGCTTTCTTCAGTTTTACAACAATTACTCATAGTCATCATCCTTTTCCAAGTTACAAATACATTTTTCTCTTTTAGCAGAGACATATCCAATAAAATCTTTCAAAGATTTAATCGCAGCTTTATTCTGGGAATAGTACGTCCACTTTCCGGCCCTGCGGGGGACTACCAGTGCGCAGTCACATAATATTTTCATGTGGTGGGAAAGGGTAGATTGCGTTATATCAAGTTCCAGCAGGATTTCGCATGCGCAAATTTCCCCGCATGAAAGCATGTCCATAATTTTCAGGCGGTTTTCATCCGATAGAGCCCTGAAAAAAAGTGCGTAATCTTCATAGTCCATACCAGAAGCCTCTTTCAATAATATAGCCCATATATCGATATATGTCAATATGTAGAAACAAAAACAGCGCCAGGCGTTTTTAGCTGCTTCTAAATTCAAAACTACCGGATGTTGTGACTGATGTCTTGTAATCGGTTTGAAAAGTGATATAATGAAGAAACAGGAGCAAACATGAACATTGCGTATACCTATTGGGAAGCCGATGATGGCTGGTTAGTGGGTTACCTGAACACCTACCCTGATCATCTTACACAAGGACATGACCTTGTCGAGCTGGAAGAAATGCTTACCGAAGTCTACCATATCCGGCAGGAAGAGGAAAAACGGTTGGCTAAAAAACGTAAAAGCGGTGTTTTGAAGTTAAAGGTTCCTGCTTGAAGCGGCAAAAATTGCTTAAAGAAATTGCAAAACGGGGAGGAATTTTTGTACGGCATGGAGCAAATCATGATATTTACGAAAACCCCCGGGCAAACACCTCTACGCAGGTTCCCCGTCATACCGACATAAATGAACTGGTTGCAAAAGCAATAATTAAATTCTTTTCTTGAAAAGCTTGGTTGTGTTTACGACTTCGGACTATCACCACCGTTCTACCTTTACAATTCATCATGAAATCGCTACATTTTCCAATATGAAGAAAATTTCACTGACTGGCATAAAACCCACAGGCGATCTGCATGTCGGCAACTATTTTGGTGCGATAAAGCCTGCGCTGGAGCTTGCCAAAGAATACGATGCAAGGTATTTTATCGCCGACTACCACGGCCTTAACACCATGAAGGATCCGGGCGAATTGAATTCCACGATAAGGCATGTCGCCGCCGGCTGGCTTGCGTCCGGGCTCGATCCCGAAAAAGTGATCTTTTACCGGCAAAGCTCCATTCCCGAGGTTTTTGAACTTACAACCATGCTCATGGCTTTTACCGCCAAGGGCCTGATGAACAGGGCTCATGCCTACAAGGCGGCGGTTCAGGACAATAACGAAAGGGGCGATGACGCCGATGCCGGAATCAATATGGGGCTTTTTACCTATCCTGTGTTAATGGCTGCCGATATTATTATTTTTGATTCTGATGTGGTGCCGGTGGGCAGGGATCAGGTGCAGCACATAGAAATGGCTGCCGATATTGCCCAGTCTGTTAATGCAAACTACGGACAGGCTGTACTGAAAATCCCCAGCGCTGCGGTACAGGAAAATGTTGCAGTAATTCCCGGGCTGGACGGACGCAAAATGAGCAAGAGTTACAATAATGTTATTCCCCTTTTTGCTCCGGAAAAAGTTTTACAAAAAACACTTATGCGAATGGTAACCAATTCACAATCCGTTGAAGAGCCGAAAGATCCGGACACGAGCCAGGTTTATCAGCTCTATAAACTTTTTACCAATGCTGATGAGCAGGCAGCGCTAGCCGCACGATACCGCGCCGGAGGCATGGGCTGGGGGGAGGCGAAAGAAGAGTTGTTCCGTGTTGTAAACCGTGAGCTTACACCGGTGCGGGAACGGTATGATGCAATCATGGCGGATATTCCCGCGCTGGATAAAATTCTTGAGCAGGGTGCGGAAAAAGCACGCCCTATTGCCGCTGCCACAGTTAATCGTTTCAGGAAAGCTGCCGGCATTGATTAAGGAGAAGCGAATGAGCATAACAATAGCCTGTATTGGCAGCGGCAACATGGGCAGCGCCCTGATGAAGTGCGCAGCAGCCTCCGCCAGCGTGGGGCTTGCCGATGCCGATGCGGAAAAAGCGCAGGCAGCGGCAGCTTTTCTGGGAGCGGCAGTTTATAAATCCAATACCGAAGCTGCGGAAAAAGGGGATTATGTTTTCCTGGCTGTCAAGCCGCAGATAATGCCCCTGGTGTTAGCTGAAATCACGCCTGTAATAAAAACACGGCTTGCCGCCGGAAAGCCCCCCGTTCTTGTTTCCATGGCCGCCGGCTGGTCAATCGAAAAAATTCAGTCGCTTGCGGGAACCGGTACGCCGGTGGTGCGCATAATGCCCAATACGCCGGCGCTAATCGGCAGGGGAATGATCGCCATGGCCGCCTCTAAAGAAGTTTCCGCTGAAAAACGCACCCAGCTTGAAAACATTCTGAAAGGCGCCGGCGCCGTTGATGTAATCGAAGAAAAATACATGGACTCGGTCACAGGGCTTTCCGGCTCGGGGCCGGCCTTTGTCTACCTGTTCATCGAAGCATTGGCCGACGGCGGCGTGCAGGCGGGGCTGCCCAGAGACAAAGCCCTGCAATATGCCGCCCAGACCGTCCTTGGCTCTGCGGCAATGGTTCAGGAAACAGGAAAGCATCCGGGCGAGTTGAAAGATATGGTAACATCACCGGGCGGCACAACCATTGCCGGCCTGGCAATTCTCGAGGACTGCGCGTTTCGCGGCTCCGTGATCAGAGCTGTGGAAGCGGCATACGAGCGCGCCTCAGAATTGGGATGAAAGTAATAGAATGGCAGCAGTTTCTTAAAGACGGACTGCCGCTTGGGCGAAAATTTTCTTCGCTGACCGTCGGCGTTTTCGACGGGGTGCACCTTGGCCATCAGGCCCTTGTAAAACAGGTAGTTTCTTACAGCAAAAACAATATTCCGGTCGTTATCACCTTTGTGGAAAATCATAAAAAAACACGCAGAAACAGGAATGTGTATCCCGGCGATATTCAAAGTTTCCGGCAGAAAATTGCGATGTTTGGAAATCTTGGCGTGGAAATAATCATCGTTGTCGAATTCACCGAATCTTTCAAAAAAATGAGCGGGGCTGAATTTTTACAGATATTGCTGGATCACGGAAAAATGGGCTTCATGGCTGTGGGGAGAGATTTCCGCTGCGGTTACCGTCTGGATACCGATGCGCCGGCGATCAAAAAATTCTATGCGGCCAGAAATATACCGGCAAAAATTGTCACGGGTATAAAGAAAGGCCCCCAGCCCGTCAGCTCCAGCCGCATACGCGAAGCCATATCGCAAGGGAAGCTAAAAGAAGCGGCGGCGATGCTTGGCTATAACTATACGGCCGATTTTTCCTGCCGGAATCAGGTTTTGCCGCCCAGCGGAAAGTATCAGGTTATTCTTCGTAAAAAACTACAAGACCCCGGAATTGCGGCGGAAATCAAAATTGAAAAGGAAATTATCCAAATTCCGGCAAATTTAACCAAAATTCACCGGAATTTTGCCGAATTTATCCCCTAACACCCCCTACCTGCCTTGACAAATGTCTAATTAATGGTATATTTTTCTAACATAATTGTAATATCAACGGTTAGAGGTGGAATATGAGTTGGATATTTTGGATTATCCTCCCTCTTACCGGGTTAAGCTTAGGCTGGATTATAAGATGGCTTTATGCCAGATTTCAACTTACGGCATCGGAGCAGTTTGCTGAACGTATAAAACATGACGCATTAAAAGAAGCAGAGGCAAAAAAGAAGGAAATACTTCTTGAAGCAAAAGAACAAGTTATACGTGATCGAAACCAGCAGGAGAGAGAGACCCGGGAAAGAAGGGCCGAATTGCAGCGGTATGAACGCCGTGTTTTGCAAAAAGAAGAAACTATAGACAGAAAGACCGCTCAAATTGAGAGGACTGAACAACAGCTCGCTGACAAGGAAAAGGTTTTCCAGCAGAGGGAAGCCGTTCTCTCCAGGGAAGAGCAGCGTTACCGCACGGAGCTGGAGCGCATCTCCGGCCTCAGTTCGGAAGAAGCAAAGTCCATTATCATTAAAAGCCTGGAGAGCGAAGCAAAACACGACGCGCAGTCCCTTATCAACAAGATCGAGCAGGAAGCGAATCTGGCAGGTGAAAAGAAAGCCAGGGATATACTCGTCGCCACGATTCAGCGGCTTGCTACCGAGGTTACCGGCGATGTTACGGTAGCCACTGTAACATTGCCGAACGATGAGATGAAGGGGCGGATCATCGGCAGGGAGGGAAGGAATATCCGTACCCTGGAAACCCTGACCGGCGTGGATGTTATTATCGACGATACTCCCGAGGCAGTGGTCATTTCCTGTTTTGATCCTGTACGCCGGGAAATCGCCAAGGTGTCGCTGGAGCGGCTTATACTGGACGGGCGAATTCATCCTGCCCGTATCGAAGAGATCGTTATAAAGGTAAGCAAGGATATTTCCCAGAAGATATTTGAAGAAGGCGAAAAAGTCCTTTTCGACCTGGGCATTCATAATATAAAGCAGGATGCTATCCGCGCACTGGGGCGGCTTTATTTCCGTTCAAGCTACGGGCAGAATGTGCTATACCATTCAAAAGAAGTGGCTGTTATCGCAGGCATGCTTGCCGCCGAGGTTGGCTGCAATCGTGACCTTGCCAAAAGGGCGGCGCTTCTGCATGACATCGGCAAGGGAGTCGAGTCCGATTCTGATCTGAACCATGCTGAAATCGGAATGGACATCGCCCGTAAAATGGGCGAAGACCCAAGGATAATAAACGCCATAGGCAGCCATCATAACGATATTGATCCTACCTGTGTCGAGGCAGTCCTTGTTCAGATCGCCGATGCAATTTCCGCCGCACGCCCCGGAGCGCGCAAGGAAACACTGGACAACTATATCAAACGTCTGGAAAATCTGGAAAATATCGCCGTTGGTTTTACCGGCGTAGACAAGTCCTTCGCCATTCAGGCGGGGCGCGAGCTGCGCATAATAGTCAACAACGACACTGTAACTGACGATCAGACAAGAGACCTTGCGAAGGAAATTGCCAAAAAGATAGAGAGCGATCTCCGATATCCCGGTCGAATCAAGATTACGATCATCAGGGAGACTAGGGTTACCGAGTATGCAAGGTAGGGCAGCAATATAATGCCCGCTTAAAAGCCTCCATATCAATCTTGCAGCCCGGGCCGCCGGGCTGGAGCTCCTCTGCAGTGGTGTCAAGCTCAAACGGCCGGCGCCCCACGTGCTCGGGATAGTGCGCATCTGACGAAGTTATCAGCGGATAGCCCAGGGTATCAAGCGGTATGCCGAAAGAGCCGGGCGGAATGCGGACGCACTCAAGAGCAGACCAGGGGCCGTTGATTATAACGCCGAGCTGGCTGGTCATTGAAAAAGCAGGCCGGTCAACATGGGCGGGAATAACAATGCCGCCGTATTCGGCAGCCTTTGCGCCAATATCATCTACAGAAATATCCAGAGGATTCACAAGAAAAAGATTTATCTCGCCTTCAATATTTTCTTCCTCGTCTACATACACCTGGTCGCCGGTTATTTCTGGAACATTGGTAAAAGGTACGAGTATTTTAAAAGCATATTCGCTGAACGCCAGGCTGGCATCGAGAAATGGAAACAGGCACAGGACATGGAGCTCCTCACTGGTTGTTACCTCCATGCCGCAGACAGGAATAATCCCGTACTTTGGAGCCAGCTTTGAAAAACTCCGGCAGTTGAGGCTGGAATTATGATCGGTAAGGGCCATTATTTGAAGACCCCTTGCACTTCCGGCCTCCAGCAGCCGACGCGGAGATAGCTCCAGAGAACCGCATGGCGAAAGGCAGGTGTGGTTATGCAGATCGGTCAGCATTAAGCATTCCCCAGATTTTTCCCGACACGGTAAACTGATTTTCCTTTGTGCGAATAACAGCTATTCCTTCATCTTTTGCAGCTTCCAGCATGTCTTCGGGCAGAATCCGCGAGTTACAAATAATAATTACCGATATATTTACCAGTGAAGCGACTGCAACGGTATTTTTATGCGCCTGTATTGTGATAAGCGCTCCCCCGTCTTTGGCATTTGCCATCACATCTGAAAGAAGATCTGATGTATAGGCGCCGCTAAGATCGGTATCCGCAAACTCACTCTGGCAAATTTCAGCGCCAAGGGCAGCAGAGATTTCCTTGATAGTCATAAAAGCACTCCTTTATTCCCCGGACTTGGCCGAATTTAAATAAATAACAGAGCGTACTGTTGTACCCTTGCCCGTAGCCGATTCAATGGAAAATTCATCGGAGACCCGCTTCGTATTTGGCAGGCCCATTCCGGCGCCAAAGCCAAGGGAACGGACATATTCATTGGCGGTGGAACAGCCCTCCAACAGAGCCTCATTCACATCAGCTATACCGGGGCCGGTATCCGAAGCAACGATAATTACTTTTCCGGGTTGTATTGAATAACGTATGTTTCCGCCGTCAGAATGAATCACCTGATTAATTTCCAGCTCATAACTGGCAATTGCGACACGCCGTATTACTTTTGGATCAAAATTACGCTGCTTCAACGCTTTTTTAATTTCCGTAGACGCCCTGCCTGCATTCTCCATATCATAATGAGCGGTTGTAAACTCCATTTCCAAAAAAGAAGAATGAGCAGCTTCGGTTTTTTTACTCAACTTTTCGAGCCTGAGAACTTCCCTGTTCATCTCTGCCAAAAGAAATCTAATAACATCTGTGGAACTGATAATGCCCTCAAGCTCCTGATCCTTGTTGAGCACCGGAAAGCGGCCGTAAGGGTACTTGTTAAAATAAGAAATGGCAAAGGAAAGAGGCATATTATCCTGCAAACTGATTATATTTTTGGTCATTCGCTCTTCTACCGGCAGATCAATACCGCCCTTGTCCAGAGCGCTTATGATATCCTCGATGGAAATCAAGCCGACAAGTCTCCGTCCTTCAATAATGGGAACGCCGGTAATACGGTTTTCCCGCATAATGGCCTGAATGTGCCGTAGGGGCTGTTTCTTGTCTCCTGTTATTACAGCGGTCGTCATTACATCCTTAATCTTCAGCCGATAGATCAGCTCCAGCACCACTGACGGAGAATCCTCGGTGCTGATTGGGATATCTTCCTTAATCGTCTCGCTCACTGTATCAGGCTCCTTTGAGAAGAACAAATTTTTCTATATATTTTACAGATTATCTCTGAACACCTATATATTCAATAGAGATTTCCCCAAAAAATATTGCAATAGTTTTTTTTTCAGCAATTTGATATACTTTCGACATGGGTTTAATTTACGTCTTTGTTAACCAAAAGGGCGGTGTTGGAAAAACTACTTCCGCGATAAATATTGGGGCTTTCCTGGCTGAAACCGGAAAATCCGTGCTTCTGGTTGATTTTGATGCGCAGGCAAATCTTTCCAGCGGGGTGGGAGCCAAGCCGCCGAAGCCTGGAATATATGAACTGCTTTCCGGATCCGCCTCGGCAGATGAAGCCGTTAAAAAAACGACAGTTACCGGCCTGGATGTGATTCCGGCCAGTATCGATCTTTCCGGAGCGGCAGTCGAATTAATAGAACAGGAAGACCGGAATTTTTTTCTTAGAAAGGCCCTGGAAACAGTAAAGGACCGCTACGATTATATTTTGATAGATTGTCCACCGTCGCTTGGACTGCTGACACTGAATGGAATGGCCGCCGCAAATGCCGTGCTTATCCCGATGCAGTGTGAATATTTTGCAATGGAAGGGCTTACATTGCTGCTGCAGACGATCAAGCGCATACAAAAAAGCATTAATCCGGCCCTAAAAATCGGAGGAATATTTTTTACAATGTACGATCCCAGAACCAGGCTTGCCCAGGATGTGGTTAAGCAGGTGAGTGCATATTTTAAGAATTCGGTTTTCAGCACAATCATTCCCAGGAATGTAAGGCTTTCCGAAGCGCCGTCTTATGGTATGCCGATTTCTCTTTACGACCCAAATTGTTCCGGTGCGAAAGCATACCGCTCGCTTGCCGGGGAATTAATCCAGCGTGATAAAGCACCAGGAGGCGTCCATGTTGCGTAAAACAGGGTTGGGCAGGGGCCTAGATGCTCTGCTCCAGGACAATGTGGAAGATGGTCCGGTTGAAACCGCCGGCAGCGAAACGCCGGTTGTCGAAGTTCAAGCATCAGCAAAAAGTCCGGCCAGGGGTATTGTTCAACTGTCCATTGATAAACTAGTCCCTAATACCGGCCAGCCGAGGAAAAATTTTGATCAAGATGAATTAAAAGAACTGGCAGACTCAATATTGAAGCACGGTATTATTCAGCCGATAATCGCCGCCGATGCAGGCGACGGAACGTATATAATAATTGCCGGTGAACGCAGAACCCGTGCCGCCCGGCTGGCCGGACTGAGCGCGGTTCCGGTAATAATCCGCGAGTACACAGATCAGAAGCGAATGGAAATCTCCCTGATCGAGAATATCCAACGCGTTGATCTTAATCCGATTGAGGAAGCCACCGCCTATAAAAACCTGATGGACTTTTCCGGTCTTTCCCAGGACGATCTGGCAGCAAGGGTCGGAAAAAATCGATCTACAGTTGCAAATGCCCTGCGGCTACTAAAGCTGCCCGCCGAGATTCAAAAAACCATAGAGCGGGGAGCAATCTCTCCGGGCCATGCCAGGGCTTTGCTCTCGGTAGACAGCAGCGCAGACAGGGAAAAACTGTTCAGGGAAATACTCGCCGAAGAGATTTCGGTCAGGGAAGCGGAAAAGCGTGCTTCGGCGAAAAGCGCAAACCCTTCCGCCAAAAAAACTGATAAAGCCGCAGAAAAGAAAAAAGCCGCCGCCCGCGCCCCCGAAATAAACGACATGGAGGAAAAGTTTATCGGCAAACTGGGAACCAAGGTTACCATCGAGGGAGATGTAAACAAGGGGCGCATTCACATCGAGTATTACTCAATGGAAGACCTCCAGAGGCTCTACGAGATTTTAGGGTAGAGATTTTTGCTCCCGCTAGTAAAAAAAAGGCTGCCCATTACCGGGCAGCCTTTTTTCGGTAATAACAAATTAAGGATTTATTATCCCGTCGACAATAACCATGCGTCCGTCTTTAGCTGGAGTAATTGTTCCCTCTTTTTCAATGTATTCAATTACTGCAGTAGAGAGCAGCAGGGAGGTGTTGTAGGGATCGGTTGCCTCCGTTAACACATTGTATTCGTCCCCTCCACCAAGAAGGTATTCATTGGTACAGAAACGGTATATCTTATCCGGATCAACCGGGGCCCCGCCAATAGTCAGCCCGGTAATGGTTTCGCCGGGCACATCCAGGGTGTAGCGAACCTGTTCAGAGAACTGCGGGAAACCTCCGTTGCCCTGGGGTACAGTTGCAATGAAGTCAAACAGTTCCAGTATCTTGTCTCCCTTGAACGACACTATGTATAAAATATTCTCGAAAGGCAGAACAGTAAGAATATCTTCCCTCGTCAGTTCTCCCTGGGTCAGATTTGCCCTGATATTACCGCCGTTGTGAAAAACAAAATCAATGTCCTGATTTAAAACTTCTGTGACATACCAATAATTTGCATCGGTAATCATATTACCAATGGCGGTCTCCTGATAACGCGTCCAGCGGTTACCGAAATCAAAATCATCCGCCGCAACTCCGACCACTTCTTTAAGGCTCTCTTCCGCCTGGTCGATGTATGGCTGAAGGAGCGCCATCATGGCTGTATCAGCAGTATATGTATTGTCGATTGCAGTATCCGCCCAGGAAAACCCGGTAACCTCTCCGTTTACAATGGTTAGACTTCCCTGTCCCACATACTTGCCCCATTCATTGGCAGAGACAATCCATGTATTACCTTCCTTCGTTGGCACAGTATATTTGGAATGAGAATGGCCATCTATAATAATGTCGATACCGGTAACAGCGGCGGCAAGTTTCTGTGAAGTAACATGGGTGGTAGTTTCTTCTACGCTGCCAATATGAGTCAGGGCAATTACTACGCCCGCCTTTTCCTTGTTCCTAAGTAAATTTACCGCACTTTCAGCAGCGCTAATCTCCGGAACAAAGGAAAGATTCATATTGCTAAAATTGGAAATTTGCTCTGTTCGCAGGGTGGTAATGCCAATAATTCCCACTCTAAAGCCGTCATAATTCTTTACCAGATACTGGTTACCTCCAAGGAATCCTCCATTACTGGTTTGGATGTTTGATGAAACAAAGGGAAAAGCAGCCAGTTCAATCTGCGCATCCAGTTTTGCCCGATCGCCGTCAAACTCATGGTTGCCGAAAGTTACCGCATCGTAGCCCATTAGATTATATGCCTTAATATCAATCTCTGCGGCAAACATGTTGGAAAGCGCAGTTCCCGTGTTAATATCCCCGGCATCAACCAAAAGTACGTTTGTTTCTGCTTCCCTGACAGATTTTACAAAGGTTGCCCGTTCAGCAAGACCCGCCAACCCATCAACTGGAAGCACCCTGCCGTGGTGATCATTGGTGTGAAGCAAGACTAATTCATAAGCCTTATCCACTTCCCATGCCGGTGGTTTTATTTCACTGCTTGACGATCCGTCGGTTTCACACCCCGCCAGCAGGGAAAAAGCCAGCAGCAGCGCCGTTACAAGTACCAATGGTACTTTTCTGAAAACTCTCATAAGAACCCTCCAAAAAAATATTGTTATTGACCATACAAATATATAACAAAATATGAATTTTTTGAATAGCCGGATGAAAAAGATGCCGGGAGCGTTTTTTAGCCCTGGTTTTCAATCTTCCAGCAGCCAGTCCAGCGCATTAATGCGGCGTATCCCGTTATAAGATGCTGGCGGATCATCGTCCAGGGTTAGCAGGTATTTAGGATTGTGATCACGAATGTTGTTCAGCGGCCGTAATTCGCGCTCCATGGTGGTCTTATCGCGTGCTGTTAAAGCAACCTGAAAATACGACGGACTGCCTTCCTTTACCGCCACGAAATCAACCTCGGCATTATCAATCCTGCCAAAACTAAGTTCGTAACCGCGGCGGCACAGTTCAATAAAAATCACATTTTCCAAAACCCGGCCTTCGTCTCCGATTTGTGAACCAAGTAAAAAATACCGCAGCCCCGGATCCACAATGTAATATTTACTCCCCGTTTTTAGATGCTGCCTTCCTTTTATATCAAAACGCCCCAGCCGATACATAATAAAGCTGTCAATAAGGCCGGAAAGGTAATTTTCGACAGTATGCACAGAAATTTTTCTTCCGGTGCTGGTCATGGAGTCGGTTATTTTTTTTGTTGATATTTCACAACCTATATTATCAAACAGAAAACGGACAAGGCTTTCCAGCATCAGGACATCGGCAACTCTTTTTCTGGCAACTATATCCTTCAACAAAACAGTATTGTATATGCCGCCAAGATAATTCCGTATCTGCTTTTTACCGTCTTCTCTTTCAGCCAATTCCAGAGTATAGGGAAACGAGCTGTTAAGGAGATAGTCCCGGTAACAGCGGGAAAGTTCCACATGACCTGAAAATGCCGAACAGTATTCCCTGAATGACAGCGGAAAAAGATGAATTTCCACATAACGGCCGGACAGAAGAGTTGCCAATTCACCTGAAAGCATATATGCATTGGAACCGGTTATGTAAAGATCAACATTTTTCTTGATAAACAGGCTGTTTACTGCTATTTGGTAGTCGTTGACATTCTGGATTTCATCAAGAAAAACATAATTCATCATTTTGGGGTTTAACTGAGCTTTAATATAATCGTGGAGTTTGTAGGGATCCAGCAAATTACGGAAGTCCGAATCTTCCAGGTTTATGCTGATTATCTGCTTTGACTGTACATCGTTTTCCAGAAGGTACCGGCGGTAGAGTTCCAATAAAGTCGATTTACCGCAGCGCCTTACTCCACTCACAACCTTGATAAGCCGGGTATCCCGGAACGACGCAAGCTGGCTTACAAAAAAAGATCGCTTAACCATTTTTGCAGTATACTGCAAAAATGGTTAAAAAGTCAATGATTTTTGCAGTATAAGTGCATTTTTAAAATCTAAACCCTACGCCTGCGACAAGAAGGTTAAGGCCATAACCCGCTTCAGTATAGAGGGCAAAAGACGGTGTAAAAAAGAAACGAAAGCCGGCGGCAATACCGCCGACAGCAGGCCAGTACACGTTGAAGGGATCCTTGCCCCAAACAAAGGGAATTGCGGCTGTCGCAACAGCATAAAGGGCGAATTTTTCAAATCCAAGGTTCGGGTGCCAGCCAAAACGGAAAGCAACAGGTAAAAAGAATCTTGCGTCATTGGGAAAACTTACATTAAAGCCGGCGCTGCCGCCGAGGGAAAAAGCCAGGCCCCCTAATGGAACAGCAACATCAACAGAAACAACAGTACCCATCTGGACAGCGTCTATATAGGGAACTCCGAAGCCGACGCCCACATTGAGTAAAACATCACCTGGTTCAATATAAGCGGGATAAGTTTCGTACCAGTCATCATCAATGGAAAAAGCCGCTACCGCGATGACAGCAATCATTACTGTTAAAATCAGAAATTTTTTCATACCAACCCCTTTATCTGCATTTTTGGATTTTGTACACCTACAATGATAGATTCATATTTAATGTTAGTCTATATATGCCAAAAGTCAAGGAAGAAAAGCCCTACCACAATTTATATTTAATCCCGACATCATACACATCGATTCCTTCTTTCCGTTTTAGAAAACCGGATACCAGGTAAGTGAAGGGCGTCATAGCGGCTTCTATGCCGCATTTTAAAATATAATTTGTTAATACAAGGGAGAGAAATATTTCCCAGCCAAACACTCCGGTAACCGTTGCTACAAGTACAAAAATCAGGGTATCCAATAATTCGCCTACAAGGGTAGAGCCTATTGTCCTTACCCAAAGCAGGCGTCCTTTCATTTTTATTTTCATTTTGGAAAGAATTATTGAATTGGAAAATTCACCTGTCAGGTAGGCTAAAAGGCTTGCAAGTACAATTCCGCCATAACTCATTCCCCCAAGTATTGCATTATAAGCTGCGCTTCCGGTTGATTCCTCCCAGAATGTTTCCGGCGGCATGATCCCGATTATAAAAAATACAAGGGTCGAAAGAGCCAGAGCCGCGAAACCTGTCCAAATAACCCGTCTGGCAGTTTTAAACCCATAAACCTCGGTTAGTACATCTCCCAATACATAAGCCAGTGGGAACAACAATGTGCCGCCGTCAAAAACCAGGGGAACCCCGAAAAGGGAAAGGCCAAGACTTACGATTTTTGCAGATGACGCAATATTGCTGATAATAAGGATCGCAACAAAAAACGACGCAACTACATCAAGATACCGGAACTGTGAAGCCCCGGCAACTATCTCTTTAGCTGTGTTCTCCTCTCTATCCACTCTCTCTTACCTTTTACCTTTTCTCTTTTTTCACGCCCACTTCACAAGCCCGCTGCGGTAGGGGTGGACAAGCGCGTCATGCTTGGGCAGTATCCTGACCGTATGGCCCTGCTGGCCTGTGTCGGAACATTCAAAGCGTATCTGATACAGATTCAGGGCGCCTTCAGTTTTTATCCACTTCATCTCTGAACGATGGGCGTCCATTATCTCGTTGCTCTGGTTGGATACCTTACCGTGGTAGAGTTCAACCAATACATCATCGGGAGATAATTGAGCAAGATCGATATAGGCGGTAACAGTGAGTAAATCTCCCCTCTGCATCACCGGCCTGGCATTGGATTCCAGACGGAAAATCTTCAGGTCGCCCCACGACTGGTACAGTTTGTCAAAATAGCCTGCCAGTGATTTTGCCTCTGCATAATCGTCCTTGATCAAACGGCGATAATTCTTTAATGCAGGAAAGTAAAACTGATTTGAATAATCCATCAACATGCGATGGCAGGACATGGATTGCCCAATCTGCTTCATGCAGCTCTTCATCATTTTGATCCACTCACGGGGCAGGCCGTCGCGCCCGCGTTCATAGAACATGGGGACAATATCCCTCTCCAGCAAATCGTACAGGGCCTTGCTCTCAACATCGTCCTGCAGTTTTTCATCCTGATACTGTTCGCCATGGCCGATTGCCCAGCCGATGTCCGGATCGTAAGCCTCGTCCCACCAGCCGTCCATAACAGAACAGTTGAGCACGCCGTTCATGGCCGCCTTCATTCCGCTGGTACCGGATGCTTCCATCGGCCTGCGCGGGGTGTTAAGCCATACATCTCCTCCCGATGTAAGATATTTTGCGACACTCATGTCATAATTTTCCACGAAAACAATACGGCTTGTAACATCGTATTTTTCTGCAAAGTGGATAATCTCGCGGATTAGTTCCTTGCCGGGCATATCATGGGGGTGCGCCTTGCCGGCGAAAATCAACTGAACCGGCCTATCGTGGTCTTTTACCAGTCGCAGCAGCCGTTCCGGATCGCGTAACAACAGATTGCCGCGCTTGTAGGTAGCAAAACGCCGGGCAAAACAAAGGGTAAGCGCGTATGGCGAAAGAGCGTCTTCCGCCTGGCGAATCCGGCGTTCAACCGCACCGGTACGCCTGTACTGTTCGCGGATTCGATCCCTGATAAATACAACCAGCCGCTCCCGCCGGCGCTCGTGAGTGCGCCAGAGTTCTTCGTCGCTGATGCGATCCATGCGCTCCCATATAGCCAACTCCGTGGGTTTTTTTTCAAAGTGGGGGCCGAAATAGCGATCCAAAAGTTCCAGCATGCCCGAAGAAACCCATGTTCTGGTATGTACGCCGTTTGTAACATGCCCTATTGGTATTTCGTTCAACGGCAGGCCGGGCCAAAGTTCCTTCCACATCTCACGGGAAACTTCTCCATGCAGCTTTGCAACACCGTTGGCATAAGCCGCCAGCTTCAGCGCAAGGACCGTTAAACAAAAAGTTTCCCGTTCATCGTTAACATGTATCCTGCCAAGACCGATAAAATCCTTCCATGAAATGCCAAGAATCTGCGGCCATGAACGGAAATATTTTTCCATCATGGCAATATCAAAACGTTCGTTCCCCGCCGGAACCGGAGTATGTGTAGTAAAAATATTTGTCGGCCAGACAGCTTCCCGCGCTTCTTCAAAACTGAAACCCTTTTCGGTCATTATTTCCCGTATCCGTTCAAGGCCGAGAAAAGCCGCATGGCCTTCATTCATGTGCGTGGCGGCAGGATTAATTCCCAGTGCGCGCAGGGCGCGGATTCCGCCGATGCCCAGGAGGATTTCCTGCTGCATTCTGGCTTCTTTATCTCCGCCGTAAAGAGCGGCGGTAATGTTGCGGATATCGGGAGTATTTTCTTCGATGTTTGTGTCCAAAAGATAAAGGGAGGAACGGCCTACTTTTACCTCCCAAATCTGGGCAATTACCTGACTGCCCGCCAATTCCACTGAAATTTTAAGAGGCTGTCCGTCTCTGCCTGTTTTACGCTCCACCGGCATATTGTACCAGTCGTTTTCGGGATAGCTTTCCTGCTGAAAACCGTCGGCGTTCAGCATTTGTTTAAAATATCCCTGCCTGTACAAAAGCCCGACGCCCACCAGTGGAAGCCCCATATCCGAAGAGGTTTTCATGTGATCCCCGGACAAAATGCCAAGACCGCCGGAATAAATGGGAAGTGATGTATCCATGCCGTATTCCATGGAGAAATACGCCACAACATCTTTATGACTCCCCTTATACCAGGTTTCGCCTTTTTTATATTGCTGGAATCTGTCGTATACTTCTTTTAAAGCCGCCAGATAAGAATCGTCTTTGGCGGTCTGGGCAAGCCGTTCCTGGCTCGCCATGCCCAGGGTTCTTACAGGACTCTGCTGTGATTGAAGCCATGAATCGAAATCCAGCCTGATAAAAAGCTGAACTGCGTCATAATTCCAGGAGAGCCATAAATTGCGGGCAATCTCTTCCAACGGCTTTAATGCAGGGGGAAGTTTTGGTTTAATAGTATATGTTGATAGATTCATGAATAAAGTTTAGGTTGTGGACCGGCTTCTGTCAATTCCTACATCCTGAACTCATTGCCAAGATAAACTTCACGAACCATCTCGTCGGCAAGAATAACGTCGCGATCGCCGCGGGCTACAATGTTTCCGTCGGCAATAATAAAAGCCTCGGTGGTTATTTCCAGAGTGTCGCGGACATTGTGGTCGGTAATGAGAACGCCGATGCCTTTTTGGGCAAGACGGCGGATAATTTGCTTGATTTCAAAAACGGCTATTGGATCAATTCCGGCGAACGGCTCATCCAGCAGCAAAAATTTCGGTTCGGTTGCCAGGGCTCTGGCAATTTCCGTCCGCCGCCGTTCGCCGCCGGACAGGGTAAATCCGAATTGTGTGCGAATCCGGGCTATGTTAAATTCTGTTAAAAGCTGCTCAAGCCGCTCTTTTTTCGCCGCATTGTCTATATCATGACGTGTTTCCAGGATTGCCCAGATATTCTTCTCCACGGTAAGTTTTCGGAATATCGAAGGCTCCTGGGGCAGATAGGCAATCCCCATTCTTGCCCTGCGGAACATTGGTTTGGGGGTGATGTCTACACCATCTAACGTAACTATTCCCTGGGTTGGCTGGTAAAAGCCGACAATCATGTAAAAGATTGTCGTTTTACCGGCGCCGTTAGGGCCCAATAAGCCGGCAACTTCGCCGTTTTGCATGGTAAAGTTAACGCCGCGTACCACTTCTTTTCTGCCGAATTTCTTGTGCAGTCCCGAAACGCCCAAAACATGGGGTTCATATTTTTGCTCCGGCGGCGGCACGGTGGTTTCTTCCGGAAGGGATTCCGGCATTACGTTATATTCATCTTCCATGGCATTTAATTCTTGATTGTTCCCGAAACCAGGCCTTCCATGGAAACATCATCAGTGTCCAAATCCACCTGAATTCGATCTGCGCGGAACTCATCGTCTTTTTTGAACACAACAGGAAAGCCTGAAAGGTTTAAAAGTTTTTCATTGCGGTAGTAAACAGCATATTCCGAACGGCAGACCATATCGTCCTTAAAGAGCCGGACAGAAATTTGCATTACCGTAATCTCGGCATTGTCATCGTATTCAATAAAACGTCCTCTGGCGACAATCTCATTTTGCCTGTCTTCCAGAGTCGAGTTGCCTTCCAGCCTTGCGATTTTCAGCTTACGATCGTAGCGAAGCCTGTCTGCAAAAAACAGGATATCCTTTTCTTCTTCAACGCCGGACACACTGCCCATACAATCCACAAACTGATTATCGTCCCCGTGAATTTCGATTCTTTCGGCGCGAAGCAGCAAATTGTCTGACTTAACCTCAGCGTTACCTGATAATATGGTTACCTCGCGGCCAAGAGCTTTGGAGCCGGTCATACTGTCAGCCCTGAATGTGAAAGTATCCGCTCCCTCGCAGGGAAGAGCGTTAAACATGAAACAGAAAAAAGCGAATAACACCCATACTTTATTCAACTGTCGTTTCATCATCGTCCTGCCATTCCGCTTGTGCGGTTTCTTCCCCGGCTTCTTCTTCCTCATCTTGAATAAATATTCCGCTTACGCCGCCGGAAAATTCCCATGTGCGTTTTCGCGCGTCAGCACGAAAGCCAATACCGGTAAAGTTTGTTCCGTTCGGCTGATAGATGTTTACCTCATCGTCTTCACCGGCGGAAAGGATACGATCCTTGTCCCTCCATTCAAGACGGGCTGTTTCAATGGCAAGATCCTCCGATTCTACATCTATTCTGACGCCCTGCCCCATACGGATGTCGCCGGTGTCAATTTCTACCGAGGCTGTACCTGCCTTTCCAAAAGCATTTACTTCTTCCCCACTCCGGCCAAATTGTTCAAAAGTAAAATTGAACAGTTCCATTATCTGCCGGTTCTCGTAACGCTCTGCACGCTCGGCGAAAAAACGGGCTACAGGATCGGCCGATCTAATCCGGACATATTCTACATCTTCCATAACGATATCAGGCTGACTGTCATCCGACACATCACTCTGACCGTAATCGAAACTGCACGAAGCAGTATAGAAGGTAAGCATGATACAGCAAACAACCAGCAATATATTACGCATATATTCTAACCATTGCAGTTTTTGGCTATGGCGACAAAATCCCTGAACAGAGGGGCGGCAGCCATCGGCTTCGATTTAAATTCAGGGTGGAACTGCACTCCCACGCCCCACGGATGGCTGTGCTCTCCCGCAACGGGCCATTCAACACACTCGACCAGTGAGCCGTCGGGAGTAAAAGCTGCAAGTTTCAATCCTGATTTTTCCATTTCTTCCCTGTATTGGTTGGAGAACTCATAGC